>OMJG01001225.1_pt1 | contig 15549 bp, 11 predicted proteins | sample 1646431 | NCBI WGS metagenome assembly OMJG01 (sample SAMN03771674, study PRJEB25209) | food metagenome | isolation source: Cotija cheese | place: Mexico:Jalisco,Michoacan | collected 2011-12-12
GAGGGATTCTTTTGGCAGGAAGTGTAACCGTTGCCGATTTGGTGAAAAATACGCGCCTGGATGTGTATCATGGCGCTGACTTATTAGAAAAGAAAGATATTACAACGAGCGACATTTCACGTCCGGGGCTGGCGTTGACCGGTTACTTCAACTACTATCCTCGTGAACGAGTGCAATTGCTAGGTAAAACTGAAACCGCTTATTCGAAAAATATGAGTCATGATGAACGACTGATGATTTTTCGTAAGATGTGTCAGTTAACCACACCCGCATTCGTCATTTCAACGGGGTTACCCGTTCCAGAAGAACTCGTGCAAGCCGGTGAGGAAAATGGCGTGCCGATTTTAGGAACGAAAATGACATCATCACGGATTCTAAGTAATATGACGAATTACTTGGAAGGTAAATTAGCTGAACGACAATCTGTCCACGGGGTATTAGTTGACATCTATGGATTAGGTGTGCTGATTACTGGTGATTCCGGTGTTGGGAAGAGTGAAACGGCCCTGGAATTAGTCAAACGGGGGCATCGTTTGATTGCTGATGACCGGGTCGATGTCTATCAACAGGATGAACAAACGCTTGTCGGTGAAGCACCCGCAATCTTGAATCACTTATTGGAGATTCGAGGTATCGGAATTATTGATGTTATGAATCTTTTTGGCGCTGGGGCTGTTCGTCAAGATACCGACATTGACCTTATCGTGCACCTTGAGAATTGGACGCCTGATAAGCAATTTGATAGACTAGGAAATGGAGAACAGAACCGGAAATTCTTTGATGTTGAAGTTCCTGAAATCTCGATTCCAGTTAAGACTGGACGTAACCTAGCAATCATTATCGAAGCAGCGGCCATGAACTTTCGGGCCGAGAGCATGGGCTACGATGCGACCAAGGTCTTTGACGATAACTTGAACAAGTTGATCAAAACGAATTCCGTGCATGATTCTCACAAGTAATAAGGAGATGGCAGTAGCGTGAATACCGTTTTAGGGGCACTTAACCCAATTGCACTGCGGTTAGGACCAATTCAGGTCCATTGGTACGGTGTCATTATTGCTAGTGCCGTCGTCATTGCGGTTGCACTAGCAGTACGTGAAGGTCAGCGACGGGGTGTTCGGCCCGATGACATTTACGATATGATTTTATGGGCACTTCCGTTTACTTTAATTGCGGCGCGGACTTACTATGTGATTTTCCAGTGGTCATATTATCGTCAGAATCCCGGTGAAATCATCCGTATCTGGGATGGTGGAATTGCCATCTATGGTGGCTTGATTGGCGCCGGAATTGTGGTCATTTTATTCTGTCGGTCACGCTTTATCCCAACTTGGCTAATGCTTGATATTGCCGCACCAACGGTGATCATGGGCCAAGGTATTGGTCGCTGGGGTAACTTTATGAATCAGGAGGCTTTTGGTCGAGTGACTAGTCTGAGTTTCTTACAAGGCTTGCACTTACCTGATTGGCTGATTAACCAGATGTATATCCGTGGCGCGTATCGGCAACCAACATTCTTGTATGAGTCGGTATGGGATCTATTAGGATTTGCCTTACTGATGCTCACGCGTCATCGCACACATTGGTATAAGCAGGGTGATGTCTTCTTGACTTATGTTGCTTGGTACGCCTTTGGTCGCTTCTTCACAGAAGGGATGCGGACTGACTCGCTCATGTTATTTAACGTTATTCGGGTCTCACAAGCGTTGTCAGTGGTACTGTTCTTTGGTAGCATTGGCTTAATGATCTGGCGCCGGCGTCACAATCCGAATAATCGTTGGTATTTAGCTGGTTCTGGTCAAAAGGTTGTCGCAGAAAATAAGTAGATTAGAGGGTTATTTGAATGATGAAAAAAATTGCCGTTTTAGGTGCTGGCTCATGGGGTAGCATTTTGGCAAATCTGTTGGATGAAAATGGCCACTCAGTGCGGCTCTGGTCGTACTCACCGGCCCAAGTCACAGAATTAAATGAGCAACACACGAATGAGCGATACGTTCCTGATTTTAAATATTCAGAAACGTTGACTGCTTATTCTAATCTAACACAGGCGATTGATGGTGCGGATGTAATCTTGTTTGTCGTACCAACCAAAGCGATTCGCGAAGTGGCCCAACAAGTGACTGCCGTGCTTGCCAAGACCCATCAGCGGCCGATTATTGTGCATGCTAGCAAGGGACTCGAACAAGAGACACACAAGCGGCTGTCGCAAGTTTTGGCAGAAGAAATTCCCGCCGAATTACGACAAGCGATCGTTGTCTTATCGGGCCCTAGTCATGCTGAAGAAGTGGCCCGCCACGATATTACGTTGATTACGGCGGCTAGCGCCGATGAATCTGCAGCCGAATTAGTACAGCAACTCTTCATGAATGACTATTTCCGCATTTACACGAATACCGACGTGGTTGGTGTTGAACTAGGTGCGGCGCTCAAAAATATCATTGCCCTGGGTGCTGGTGCGCTACACGGCCTGGGCTATGGTGATGACGCCAAGGCAGCCTTAATGACTCGTGGTTTAGCTGAAATCAGTCGGCTCGGAGTGGCGTTGGGCGCAGAGCCGTTGACATTTATCGGTTTATCCGGTGTTGGCGATTTAATTGTTACGGCAACTAGTGTCCATTCGCGTAACTGGCGCGCTGGTAATGAGTTAGGTGCTGGTCAGGACCTCAAGACGGTGATTGGTACCATGGGCATGGTTATTGAAGGTATCCCGTCAACTAAAGCGGCTTACGAGCTTGCACAGCAACAAAATATCGAAATGCCCATCACTGAAGCGATTTATGATGTATTATATAAGAGTGCCGACATTAAGGAAGTCATTCCACAATTGATGCGGCGCGAGGGGAAACCTGAGATTCAGTAGGAATTTCCAAACTAATTTCACTATTTTTAGGAGGATTTATCACATGTCAAAAGTTAGAAAAGCCGTTATCCCAGCGGCCGGATTAGGAACACGGTTTTTGCCTGCTACTAAGGCGATGCCTAAAGAAATGTTACCAATCGTTGATAAACCAACGATTCAGTTCATTGTTGACGAAGCTCGTAAATCGGGGATCGAAGACATTGTTATCGTCACGGGTAAGAGCAAGCGTAGTATTGAAGATTACTATGATTCTAACCCAGAATTAGAGGATAACTTACGGGCTAAGCACAAGGAAGAAATGCTCAAGCTGGTTCAAGAAACCACAGACATTAACTTGTACTTTATCCGGCAATCACACCCACGTGGTTTGGGCGATGCCGTTTTAACGGCTAAAGCTTTCGTTGGTGACGAACCTTTCGTCGTCATGCTTGGTGATGATTTAATGGAAGACAAAGTACCGTTAACCAAACAGTTAATGAATAGCTATGACAAGACACATGCGTCAACGTTAGCTGTTATGAAGGTTCCTCATGAGGAAGTTTCTAAGTATGGGGTTATCAATCCTGAAAGTGAAAAGGAACCGGGCCTATACAACGTTAATAACTTTGTTGAAAAGCCATCACCTGAAGATGCGCCTAGTGATCTTGCTATCATTGGTCGTTACTTATTAACACCAGAAATTTTTGATGTTCTTGAAAACCAAAAACCTGGTAAGGGTGACGAAATTCAATTGACGGATGCCATTGATACGTTGAACAAGACTCAGCGGGTCTTTGCCCATGAATTTAAGGGGACTCGGCACGATGTTGGCTACAAGTTTGGCTACTTGAAGACGACGATCGAATACGGGTTAACTCATCCGGATGTTAAGGCTGACTTGCGGACTTACATCAAGGATCTTGGTGCTAAGTTATCTAAAGAAGATAGCGCCGCTCCTAAAACAACGAAGAAACCAACTAAATAATACTTGATTAATCAAAACAACCGTGAAATCTATTAAGATTTCACGGTTGTTTTTAGTTAACTGCTGAATAATTGCGATTCACTAATTAAGCTGGCACCTAGTGGTCGGCTTTTAATTTGAATAAATGGGGCTTGCCATAATAATAACCTTGGCGTAGTGAAATATTTAAGTCATTCGCCATTTGATCTTCGGCATCGTTTTCAACACCTTCTAGAATCAACCGAATATCGTGTTGTACCGCAATGTCGCGCCAGAATTTTAATTGAATGGGAATCTCGTTTTCACGATCTTCGGCCCGAAAGTTTTGCATGGCGAATTTGATTTCTTCGGCCGATTCGAGTAGCGGTTTAATGTGGTCGTAAACGTTGATTCCCGTGCCAACGTCATCAATGCTAAATTGTAGGCCGTTAGCCTTGTACTTATCAATTTGATGTTGCATCGCCGCCAGTGTAAACGTATCTTCACCGGGTTCTTCTGTGACTTCGACGATAACATGGACCGGGAATAGCTTTTTCTGAGCATCAATGACTGCGGCAGCAATATCATCATTTAGAAATTGCTTGCGATTAAAGTTAATTGATACTGACCCGATTTTTAATGCAAGCTCACTAGCCGTAGCCTTTAGTAAGCTGACTTGTACATCGATTGGAATATTATCGAAGCTTTCTGGTAAGGTCCACCGGTCCTGATCAGTCTCACGATAGCGAATCAGCATCTCGTAGCCAATCAGTGAATTATTAAATTTATCTAACTGGGGCTGAATAAAATAGCGGTACATAAGGGAACTCCTTAGACTTGAATTAACACGATTTGATGCTTCCTAATACATACTATACCAAAAAATGAATAAGTGAAACTGTTTGACACCATCTTTTTTTGCATGGTATCGATTATCAATCGGGCTAATGATGATTGTGCTAAACTGCTTGGTGAACAAGGTAATTTTCTGAAAATGAGTAAAAGTCAATTAGTGGTTACCTGGCAAAGCTGGTATGGACGATATTGTGAGAATAACTGCTTGCCAGCGTATCGCTGATTGGTTTTTAAAAGTAGTTATGTTTCATCATGACCTGTATTTATATTAACTAGAGTTATGTATTTGCGCAGTAAAGCGGTTATAATATACCTATGGTTAAATAAATAAAATTATAATTGGGAGCAAAATGAAATGAAGATTGTAATTGTTGGATGTACGCATGCGGGGACCGCTGCGGCTGCACAAATTCTGAAGGATCATCCGGAGGCTACGGTCACGATTTATGAGCGTGATGACAATATTTCATTCTTATCATGTGGGATCTACCTTTATCTCGGGGGAAAGGTCAATCACTTGGAGGATATGTTCTATTCGTCACCAGAAACGTTAGCCAAGTTGGGGGCAATGGTCAGAACCAAACATAACGTGTTAAAAATTGACGCCCAGTCGAAGACCTTACAAGTGGTTGACATGACTACTGGAAAAGTGTTTGGCGATACTTATGATAAATTGATTATGACGACTGGTTCAAATGTTGCGGTCCCGCCGATTTTTGGAATCGATGAGTCTAAGGTCCTATTATGCAAGACCTACAGCCAAGCACAGGAAATTTACCAAACAGCCCAAGACAATCAGCGGATCGCAATCATTGGGGCGGGTTATATTGGAACCGAATTATCTGAAAGTTATGCGAATACACATCATGAAGTAACGTTATTCCAATCGCATGATCAAATTTTGAATAATTACATTAGTAAAGAAATTTCAGACCAAGCAGTTCAGCTATTAAAAGATCATGGCGTGAACGTGCTATTGAATCACCAAGTAACTGCCTTTACTGGTAATGATGATGGTGAACTTGTCATTGAAACCAATCAAGGCGATTTTAATGCTGATTTAGCAATTGTCGGAACTGGGTTTGTTCCCAATACGGAACTGTTACGCGGTCAAGTTGAGATGGATAAGCACGGTGCCATTATCATCAATGATTACGTTCAGACCTCTGACCCAGATATTTACGCTGCTGGTGATTCTTGTGTTGTTAACTTCAACCCAACTGGGCGTTCGGCTTATACGCCATTAGCAACCAATGCGGTTCGGCAGGGTGCGTTAGCGGGGGCCAATGTTTTTGGTAACCAGCAACGATATATGGGGACTCAAGCGACATCGGCCATGCAACTCTTCGATCACACGCTGGCAACCGCGGGGTTAACACTGGCAATGGCGAAATTGAATCATATTCCAGCTGAACGGGTGACTTATGAGGGCAACTGGCGACCAGCTTACATGCCAAGTACGGCGAAACTGACGATTGAATTAATTTATAATCCGGAAAATCGTAAAATTCTCGGTGCTCAGTTCTTAAGTGCGCATGAAGTGGCACAGTCTGCTAATGCGTTATCAATCGCGATTCAAAATGGAAACACCATCGATGATCTAGCATTTGTGGATATGTTATTCTCACCTAATTTTGATGAACCCTTCAATTATCTGAACCTCGTCGCCCAACAAGCGATTGAACAAGAACGCCAGGCAGGCCGCAATCACCCACGAATTACGGCCTATGGCGATTGGGCCAAGCAAAATGACAAGGATTTACAATAGACGTCCAGGACGTCTGCGTTACCTTGGGTGGCTGGTCGTGTTAGTGATGCTGACTGCAGTTGTCAGTGGGTGTCGGAAACAAACTACGGTTAGTACACCACGACATGCGCCAAGTGGATTTGTAACGACGACGGCCTATGCGACTAAGGCGTCAAAGCAACGGCGGGTAAAACTAGCGGCATTTATTAAACGAGGGCTTTTGGCGAAGCAAGGGCTTTATACGAACTATTTAGATACGCGTAAACGGACGACTGCAACGGCCACTGGTCATGAAATGTTGAGTGAGTCATCGGGGATGTGGCTACAGTACCTGGTTACGACTCGCCAATGGGCACAATTTCGGCAATTCTATCGCCAGACGAAAGCGACCTTTAATGAAAACGGGTTGTTCAGTTATCGTTATGATCCACGTACCAAGAAGCGGTATGCGGTCAACGCTACGTTGGACGATTTACGGATAATCCGTGCGCTACTGGCTTATGATCAAGCACATCATACTAATCATTATCGCCAGGAAGCCACGCAACGTTATCAGAATCTGGTCAATACAACGATCAAGGATGGGCACCTGGTCGATTATTACGATGTTCATGCGCGTAAGGCAACTACGACGGGCAGTTTAGCTTACTTTGATTTACGAACACTTAAGTATTTTGAACAAGATACTAAGAAGGGCCAGAGTGCGTATAAGAAGCAATTGATTGTCCTTAAGGGCGGTTATTTAGGTGATGTTTTTCCCTTGTATGCAAAAAGTTACCAATGGACCACTAGCCAATATAGTGATGGTAACCTGAATACATCAGAGGCTTTGGAAACCTTATTGCATTTAGCAGAAGTTGGTCACCTAAAAGCGACTAGTCGGCGATGGCTGATTCAACGGGTCACCCACCGTGATTTAGCAAACGGTTATACGACAAGGGGCACGGTGAGTGTTGGTGGTGAATCAGCGGCCAACTATGCGTTAGCGGCGTTGATCTTTGCGACGCTGGGTGATGAAAAGTATTATCAAGTTGCGATGAATAATGTTTGGCGATTGCAGGTACAGCAAGACAGTTCGCCGATTAACGGTGGTATTGGGGATGCCAAAACTAAGCAAGTGTATTCATATAGTAATTTGACGGCGCTAAACGCAGCGTTTAATTAGAGATTGAGGTAATCTTTGTGACTAAGTTAAAACAACAATTTTGGCGCGCAACGCGGCTGTTTCAACAGCTAATGCCACCCCCACTACTCGCAACTTTACTTTGTGCTGGCTTGGCTGCTTATGTGGCATTTGTACCGCCCATTAACGGACTGGCTGATAATGGCGATTTTTATCGGGCGATGTATACCAATGGTATTTATAAGTTGCTGGGAACGTACTACAACTATTTTGATTTTGTAACGCAGAAATTTGGCTTGATGAAGTACTACAACGACTATCAATCGGTGAACTTTTCATCTCAGCCCTTATTTGTGAAAATGGCCATCGGTCTCAATAAATTATTTTATAGTAAGACGGTATTTGATATCCGGTTTATGGGCATTGTGAATGTGATTCCTTATCTAGGTGGCATTTATTTATTGACGGATGCTTTGACGTATCCTGCCAAGCGTTTTTGAAATTATCTGATTGCGGGATTAGTCGTTCTAGTATTTGGTGATTCTTCATTTACATTGTATTTAAATTCTTTTTTTGCTGAGCTCCAAATGTTAGGACTAACTTTAATCTCATTTTCAGCCGTCTTACTGCTAGCGCGACAACGACATCGGCGGCGGTGGCCACTCGTTGCATTGTATTTTGTTTGTACAGTTCTATTGATAACTAACAAGTCACAAAACGCCCCGCTAGCATTGAGCTTTGTGGTCGTGACGATTGGGTTACTATTTTTGCCACACTTTAACGCAATGCGTGTGTACCTGCTTGCGGGAATGGTCATGATCTTGATCACGGGTGGACTGACCTATAAATTGATCGGTCAAGACTTTGTGGATATCAATACCTATCAGACTTTTTCGCACGGCATCTTGACCCAAACCGATGATCCTAGTAAGGATCTTGCTCAGAATGGGATTGATGAGCAGTATGCCTTAATGCAGTCACAAGACTACTACGCTAAACAGTTTGCGACGATTCAAGCTTCTGGTTCTTATGTTAAGAAAAACTTGGTTTCTAAGCTGGGAGTTGGTTGGGTATTAAAGTATTATGCGACTCATCTGAAGCAGTTTGGCAAATTGATGGATCTTGCAGCCGCCGATGTCATGATTACTCAAGTTAAAGCGGTTGGGGATTACACCCAAGCGTCAGGAGCACCCGCAGGAAAACAACTGACATTCTTTACAACGTATAGTCAGATTGCCGGGGCCTTTTTTCCACAAAAGTTTGCCTTTAATTGTCTTCTAGTAGTTGCGTTAGTGATGGTTTATCTGGTTGGTTTTTATAATGATTTGCGTCAGCAGCGAATCGAAGGCGTCTTGCGGTTTTTCTTAGTATTAGGTTTTTTGTCGATTTTTATTTTTGTGCCAATTATTTCAATCATTGGTGATGGTGATGCAGACTTAGCAAAACATTTATTTATGGTTCCGGTTAGCATTGATCTAATTGTCTTGCTGTTTATTTCGGATATCTTAAATCACCGTTTGTGGCATGCCTATCGAGAGGAGGACCAAGATGCATAAGCGGTTATGGCAGTTGGTAATCATGGGTGTCATTATACTTTGTAGCTGGTTATTGCCGACAGAGATCCACGCTCAAACATCAGCAACACACGTTATGCTGGTTTATGATTCGCGGAATGTGGCCAATAATGATCAAACCAAAATCGCGATGATTCAACGAATCCTGACCGGTCTACACATTAGCATCAAAACGGTGGCGGCCGAAGATTATCATGCTGGCGAACTACGACACTATCAAGGCGTTATTACGCTAATTAACTGGCCGCAGACTAAGCTCAACAATGCAGCGTTTATCAAGGATCGTAAGCAGTTCAGCGGTACGAAGCTGCATATTGGCACAAATCTGACCGCTATTGAGGCCCAACAATTGAATGCCCAACCGGTCAAAGTTTACCAACAGCAGTTCTTTCTTCAGAGCAATGATCAACAAGTTCGCCAATTATTACCATTTATGAGCAGTATGACGGCACTCACAAAGTTACCCGCTAAGGCCAAAACAATCGGCTATTTGAGGGCACAATCATCGCTAAAACATGAATATCCTTATGGAACCATCGTTGGTCGATACGGTTATCTACCTTATCTTTCAACTGGAGGTTATAGTTTAGTGTTAGCTACTCAGACAATGGCAACATTATTCGGTACCCGTAGTCATTATCAACCATTGTTAACGATTACTAAGGTAACGCCGTATTCTAATCTTAATTTGTTGAATAAACTCAGTGCGACCTTATATCAACAAGGGATTCCATTTGCGGTTAGCACAACAACGGTTGGCACTAATGGCAAATTCAAAGCGTATCAACGCTTTGCCAAAGTTTTACGGTTAATCGAAAACCGTGGTGGGGTTATTTTCTTAAAAACACCTGTCGTTGGTGGTGTTACGGCAAGTAGCGGTCCTGGACTGAGCAAGTTGATGGACAGTTACGTCATTCAGTTAGCACAGAATCAGGTTTATCCAGTTGGAATTAGTGCTTCCGCTTATTGGAACCAGGACAGGGTCTACCGCCAGAACGCTTTAACTAAGGCGAATCAGGTTCTCTTATTACCCGATCCTAAGGTGACGACTTATGCCCATCAAGATAATCAAGCAACGGTATTTGATCAGGCCTTTTATGGGGTTAGTGCTAAATCCTTTGAAACGCTGAAATCTGGTGATCAGCTCAGTAAGTTAGCGCTGAATTTTGCCATTCCCACCGCACTTACAATGACTATGCCAGATAGTGAAACGAGTTTACACAATTTGACTAGACAACTCAGCCGAATGAACTATCAGTGGTTTGACCCTGCACAACAAATGACAACGACGATGCTCAAGAGTGGAACAGCGACGATCAGTTATCGGCGTGGAACGTATTTGTTAAACGGTGCGCCCACACAAGTGACTGATAATGCGCCAGCGACGACAACCTTGGCTGCAGTAAAACCAGCAGAAAGCTGGATGAATCGGTTCTTTAAAACTCAGGGGAGTGTGTTATTGATTTTCTTTTCGGTGACATTGGGAATTTTTGTTTTGTTTATTGTGATTGGTCGGCGGGTTTATTTGAATATGTTTAAACCTAAGTAGGGGACGGCATCGTTGCTATCATAACGGGAGGAATTAATATTAGTATTTTAGATTATTTTCTATTCTTGGCTGTATTGTCGATTTGGGGCATTCTAGTCGTGAACGTTGTCTTAACAATTGCGGGCTATGTGAATTATTTACAAAAGGTGCGACGTCCTGAACCTCAATTACCGGTAAAGGTACCCTTTGTCTCAATTATGGTGCCCGCGCATAACGAGGGCATTGTAATCGTCAAAACGTTACAGTCGTTATTGAATTTTGATTATCCCAAGGATCGTTATGAAATTATTATTATTAATGATAATTCGGATGATAATTCTGCTGAATTACTGGCGGAAGTGCAGTCATTGTATCCACATCGAAACTTGAAAGTGATCAATACTGATAAGACTAATGGTGGTAAGGGAAAGTCGAATGCGCTTAATATTGGCCTTAAACAGGCACGTGGTTCGTTGATTTCGATTTATGATGCGGATAATACACCTCAAAGAACGGCATTACGGTATTTGGTGGCTGAGTTAATGAGTGATCAACGGCTAGCGGCAGTGATTGGTAAATTTCGTACGCGGAACAAGAATGCATCAATACTGACACGCTTTATCAATATTGAGACGCTATCATTTCAGTGGATGGCTCAGGCGGGCCGGGAAAAGTTGTTTAAATTATGCACGATCCCGGGGACCAATTATGTTATTCGGCGAGATATTCTTGAGAAAATTGGTGGTTGGGATGTTAAAGCACTGGCGGAAGATACGGAAATCAGTTTTCGCGTTTATCGAATGGGATATCGGATTCGCTTTCAACCCCTAGCCGTTACCTGGGAACAAGAACCCCAAACTTTAGATGTGTGGTTTCATCAGCGGACACGGTGGGTCAAAGGCAATATTTATGTCATTTAAAAAAAACGCACGGCTACTTTTCACTAAAACGGGGCGGCCAATTCGATTTGACTTGTTGTACTTTCTATCGATTTACTTTTTATTAATGACGTCGCTGATTTTGTCAGATAGTATGTTCGTCCTTTCAGTAGCTGGAATCGCACACTCCGACTTGGTAGGGTTCAGCAATATACTATGGCTAATGGCCATCATCACATTTGTAATCAGTACGTTCGTGACAATTACAACGGAAAAAGGGGAAATGACGATTGCCAATTTAATGATTATTGTTTTTATGTACTTAGTCTATAGTCAGATGTGGCTGGCAGTGGCTGCACATGGAATGGTGGGGTATGTTCGTGAACAAGTTTTTCATCAACAAGCAAAGTGGTATAAAACCAAACGGTATCAGTAAGTGGTTCTTCTGGTTAATAGGCATGCTCGCTTTATTAATTGGGATGGGTAGTAATCTAAGCTGTCCTATCAGTGGGCAGGCAGCGAATAATCTACAAACTTATACGCAACCTTTTCAAAACTCAACAACGACACTGTCTGGTGATGCAGTTGAGGCCAATATGTATTTTATTAAAATGGATTATTGGCAAGTCAAAAAAGTGACGATTAATCTAAATTTCCAAATTTCGCAGTTGGCCAATCGAGAGACATCTGACATTACGTTGTCGTTGAACGGAACGAAGTTTTACTCATTCCGGCCCAAAAAGGAGACTGGACTCCAAACTAGGGCTATCGAAGTCCCACTGCGGTTAATTCAAGGTGAAAATCAGTTAAAGATCAGTGGGCAGATCCTGAATAAAAAAGGCCAGCAAAGTTCTCAATTGGTGCAGACACCTGCCAACTGGTTGACGATTTACAATGGGGCGAATGCTAACTTTGAGTATCGCTTGCAACCCCCAACAACGGCTATTAAATCTTTTTATGCGCATTTTTCTGGGACTGATACCATCGCGAATGCTAATTCAGTCATAACGCTGCCACATCAAGCATCAAACGCAGAGTTGTCAGCTGGCATGTATGCGTTAACGGGTGAGGCGCGGACCATTACCACAGAGAATACACAGATTCCGGTAACAACGGCAGATACCGCGGTGGCTAAACAGGCTGATTATCAGTTGGTCATTGCGACTTATCAGCATTTGCCTAAAGTGTTTCAGCAGCAACTTGATCGTCAGCGACTGCGAGAACATGCAGTTATCAAGACATATACGCATGATGGTAAACATTATTTAATTGTGAGTGCCTTCAATACCAAATTATTGCAGAAGGCAAGCCGATTTATTGCTAATCAGGAATTAATGCAGGAAACAGTAGCAGATACGAAATACATCAGTAACAGCACACAGACGTTTACCTCTGAGCTACAATACGGTGGCAAAACGCAATTGACGACCAGCGATGATTATTTGACTGGCGCTAAACATCAGTCAAGTACTTATTTTGTTAGTCTCCCTGTTGATCGGACCAATGCTGATGGTTCGAAAATCCGGATTCATTTTCGCTATGCTAAAAACCTGGATTTTAAACGATCGCTTGTAACGGTTTATGTAAATGATTCCGCTTTAGGTAGTAAAAGACTCACAGCAGCGCGTGCCAATAATGATGAGTTGACCGTTAGTCTGCCGAAAGGAAAAGCGCTAGGGCATAGTTTCACGATTCGTGTCGCCTTTGATCTTGAGATGAGTGGGGCGGCTCAAAGTGATAATGCCCAAACACCGTGGGCTCTGATTAAGGCTGATTCTGAAGCGACGATTAAGTCAAAGCCAGTCGCAGCTTTATTATTTACGAATTATCCATATTTGTTTTTGAAGCATGCGACCTTTAACCACATTGCAGTTGTTCGACCACGAACGCTGACTAGTGACGATTTTCAAACGCTAACTAATATATTTAATCTTATTGGAACTTATGCGCAAAGTAATACTGGCAATATTCAGTTTTATACCCATCAGCCTAGTAAAACGGTACTCAAAAATAGCAACGTAATTGCGTTTGGGACGCCAGCTCAAAACGCGTTTATTCGGTCTCTGAATTCTAAGCTGTATTTTAAATATAATCGACATTTTACTGGGTTCCTGTCAAATGAGAAACTTAGTATTGAGAAAACGTATGGTCAAAATATTGGCACTGCCCAGCTGTTGCGCTCACCGTATAATCAGCGAGCGGGATTGCTAGTTGTAACCGCCACGAAGAGTAGTGATGTCTACCGGGCGTCTACTCAAATCAATTTTCAACGGAACATTGCCCAGTATCAAGGTGATGCGATTGTCGTCGATCACGATAATAATCATTATAATTATCGTTTTAAGAAGCACAAGACAGTTAATGATGGCGTGAACGCCAAAACAGTTATTCAGAAGAATTCTAAGCTAGTGATTTATTTAGGTATTGCGTTGCTAATCGTGGTAATCATTTTACTGGCAGGATTCCTGATTATGCGTAAAAGTGGTTTGTTAGAGCGAAAGGGGCAGCACCATGAATGATGATCAACGAACATCTATTTTTGCTGACGTTTATTTGTTATTATTTTTAGCGCTTATTAGCACGATGGCCGTACTGATGGCGTTAACCCCTAATATCACACTTAATACGATCTATTTAGGTGTAACGATCATTATGATTTTGATGACTTATTTTTTCGGTGCGGTCACTGGTCTAATGGCTAACTTACTATTCATCTTTGCTCAGGCAATCGTCATGATTTATATTAATTCAAGGCATCACGCCGTAATTCCAATGATGATGATTTTTTGGTTGATTATGCCGTTGCTTTTGTCAGCTACTTTTTATGGCATGACCCGGCAATTAATCCAATTGCAAGCGGCCAATGCCAAGCTACGAGCAGATATTATGAAACGAGGGGCCTTTGACGAACAAACCAATTTGCGAACAACTGTCGCATATATTCAAGATGCACAAGTGTTTATCGAAACGAATCGACGGTTTCAATTACCGGTTACCACGGTTATTATTCGGGTGCGATACTATAATGAAATTCGACGGATGATGAGTGAACAACAATACCGTGATTTATTGCGATTGGTCTCGGATACGATTACATCGGCAACGCGAGATAACGATATTACCTATTCCCTTGATCAGAATAATCCAACGTGGGCCATCTTGTTATTTTCAGACCAACCAGGCGCCCAAATTGCAGCGAACCGCATTAAATCTAATTTTGAAAAAAATTTACAACGCTCAACCAGCCTAAATTCATTAGAAATCTTATTGGTGGTTGGTATCGCGAGTTGGGATGCGGAAAAGATGAAGAGCCCGTATGATTTTATGAATACTGGCATTAAAGAAACTGAGTATGATGTGGCGCGTTGATTTCGGTTGTGTACAAACAAGATAGTCGACAAATGTAAATTTTGGGGGTATATTAAGCGTCATAGGAATTTAAGTGGAAGGGGTCTTTAGAAATGGCAAAGAGTTACGACGTGATTATTATTGGTGCGGGGCCTGCCGGCATGACAGCCGCCCTCTATGCTTCACGGGCCAATCTATCAGTACTACTATTAGATCGCGGAATCTATGGTGGACAAATGAATAATACCGCCGCAATTGAAAATTATCCGGGCTTCAAATCTGTTTTGGGGCCGGATTTGGCTAAAGACATGTATGAATCAGCGACCCAGTTTGGTGCTGAATACGCGTATGGTAGCGTCGAATCCGTTGAAGATCGCGGCGATGTTAAAATCGTGACGACGGATAGCGATACGTTTGAGACTAAGGCCCTTGTCATTGGGACTGGTTCTGAATATCGTAAGCTGGGTGTTACTGGCGAGGATACGTATGGTGGCCGCGGTGTCTCATACTGCGCAGTTTGTGATGGGGCGTTTTTCCGTAACAAGCATGTAGTTGTCGTTGGTGGCGGTGACTCAGCGATTGAGGAAGGCACTTACCTGACACAGCTTGCTGATAAGGTGACGGTTATTCATCGTCGTGACCAATTGCGGGCACAACAGATCTTACAAGATCGGGCTTTTGCTAATCCAAAGATGGAATTTGTTTGGAATAGCA
>OMJG01001226.1_pt1 | contig 15545 bp, 10 predicted proteins | sample 1646431 | NCBI WGS metagenome assembly OMJG01 (sample SAMN03771674, study PRJEB25209) | food metagenome | isolation source: Cotija cheese | place: Mexico:Jalisco,Michoacan | collected 2011-12-12
TTCCGATCTGGTCGGTTCCGGCGGCGTTGGCCGCGGCTCGCCGCGCCGGAACCGACCCGCGCGGGGCGACCCTGTGCGTGACGCTGGAGCCGTGCGATCACACCGGGCGCACCGGCCCGTGCACCGAGGCGATCCTCGCCGCCGGTGTCACCCGGGTGATCATCGGCGCCCCGGATCCCACCGGCGACGACGCCGGGGGAGCGGCCCGCCTGCGCGCGGCCGGCGTCGAGGTGATCACCGGGGTGCGGGCCGAGAAGGCGCGGGAGCTGAACCACCGCTGGACCCGCGCCCGTACCGAGCAGCGTCCCTTCGTGACCGCCAAGACCGCGAGCACCGCCGACGGCTTCGTCGCCGCCGCCGACGGCACCAGCCGGTGGATCACCGGGCCCGAGGCCCGCGCCCACGCCCACCGACTGCGCGCCCGGGTGGATGCGGTGCTGGTGGGCACCGGCACCGCCCTGGCCGATGACCCACGGCTGACCGCCCGGGATGCGGCCGGTGCACCCCTGGCACGTCAGCCGCTGCGCGCGGTCATGGGACGCCGCCCCCTGCCGGACGCCGCCGCCCTCACCCACGACGGCGGAGCCCTGCGCCTGGACACCCGCGACCCGGTCCAGGCCCTGCGACGGCTGCGCGAGCGCGGCGTCGAGCACGTGCTGCTGGAGGGCGGGCCCACCCTGCTCACCGCCTTCCTCGCCGCGGACCTCGTGGACGAGCTGTGGTGGTACCGCGCCCCGCTGCTGCTCGGGGAGGGCACCCCCGCCATCGGCCCGCTGGGCGTGGGCGGGCTGGAGGCGGCCCGGCGCTGGCGCACCGACCGCACCGGACCCGGCACGTCCGACGCCGCGCGCGGCGTCGAGATCCTCGGCCCCGACGTGCTCACCCGCTACGAACCCCGGCCCGCGCCCTGACCACCCCTCACCCGCCTGAGACCCTCACCCCCTCGAGAACGGGCACGCCGCCAACGACGCGCCGGAGAGGACCCCATGTTCACCGGAATCATCGACCACCTCGGCACCGTCGAGACCCTGGAGCGCACCGGCGACGCCGCCCGGCTGCGCCTCCGCGCCGGAGACCTCATCCGCGACCTGCCGCACGGCGGCTCCCTGGCCATGGACGGCGTGTGCCTGACCGCCGTGCCCGACCCCGAAGCCGGCGAGGGCGTGTTCCTCGCCGACGTCATGGGCGAGACGCTGCAGCGCACCACCCTCGGCCGCCTCGCCCCGGGAGATGCGGTCAACCTGGAACGCTGCCTGCCGGCGGGCGGGCGCTTCGACGGGCACATCGTGCAGGGCCACGTGGACGGCACCGGGAGCATCACGGCGATCACCGAGCACCCCGCCTGGACCGTGCTGCGCATCGGCATCCCCGAGCGCCTGGCCCCGCAGCTGGCCGAGAAGGGCTCGATCGCCGTCGCCGGGGTCTCCCTGACCGTGACCCGCACCAGCCCCGCCGGCACCACCCCCGCCTGGTTCGAGGTCGGCCTGATCCCCGCGACCCGCACCGCCACGACCCTCGGGAGCCTGCGCATCGGGGATGCGGTGAACCTGGAGACCGACGCCGTGGCCAAGTACCTGCTGCGCTCGCGGGAGTTCGAGCGGGCCCTGCTGGGAGCCGACGACGCCCCGGACCACACCGCGGAACCTGCGCGCCTGGACCGGGTCCAGGAGGCCCTGTCCGCGCTGCGCACCGGCGGGCTCGTCGTCGTGGTGGACGATGAGGACCGGGAGAACGAGGGCGACCTGATCGGGGCGGCCGCGACCCTGGATGCGGCGGGGCTGGGCTTCATGATCCGGCACACCTCCGGGGTGGTCTGCGCCCCGATGAGTACCGCGCGGGCCGACGCCCTGGGGCTGCCGCCGATGCTCGCGCGCAACGAGGACCCCAAGGGCACCGCCTACACCGTCACCTGCGACGCCGCCTCCGGGATCACCACCGGGATCAGCGCCGCGGACCGGACCCGCACGCTGCGGGTGCTCGCCGACCCCGCGAGCACCCCCGCGGACCTCACCCGCCCGGGGCACGTGCTGCCGCTGCGGGCGGTGGACGGCGGGGTCAGGGACCGTCCCGGGCACACCGAGGCCGCGGTGGAGCTGATGCGCCTGGCCGGGCTGCCCGAGGTCGCAGCGATCGCCGAGGTGGTGCACGAGGACGGCTCGATGCGCCGCTTCCCGGACCTGCGGATCTTCGCCGATGAGCACGGACTGCCGATGATCTCCATCGAGCAGCTGATCGCCCACCTCGACGCCGGCCCCACCCCGATCCCTGCGCCGGAGCCGGTGCTGGTGCCCACCGAGCACGGACTGTTCGCGGTGCGCGCCTGGCCCGGGGCGGGCGGGGTGGAGCACCTGTCCGCCACCGCCGTGCACCCGGACGGCCGGCCCCGCACCGGCCCGGGCGCCCCGCTGGTGCGCCTGCACTCGGAGTGCCTGACCGGGGACGTGCTCGGCTCGCTGCGCTGCGACTGCGGACCCCAGCTGCGCCAGGGCCTGGCGATGCTCGCTGAACGCGGCGGCACCCTGATCTACCTGCGCGGACACGAGGGCCGCGGCATCGGCCTGGGGGAGAAGCTGCGGACCTACGCCCTGCAGGACGCGGGCCTGGACACCGTGGAGGCCAACCTGGCCCTGGGCCACCCGGCCGATGCCCGCACCTGGGAGGAGGCCGCCGCGATCCTGCGGGCCCTGGGCCTGCACACCGGGATCCGTCTGGTGACCAACAACCCCGCCAAGGCCGACGGGCTGCGCGCCGCCGGCATCACGGTGCGCGAGCTGGTGCCGGATGAGATCGCCCCGCAGGAGCACAGCGCCCGCTACCTGCGCACCAAGAAGGAGCGGATGGGCCACCTGCTGGACCTGAGCGTCACGACCGAGAGGACACCCCGATGAGCGGACACGGAGCACCCCGCCGAGACCCGAACACACCGAGAGATCCCCGCGCGCGCACCCTGCGCGTCGGGATCGTCGCGGCCAGCTGGCACGAGGAGGTCATGGGCGGCCTGCTGGCCGGGGCCCGCCGCACCCTGGCCGAGGCCGGGGTCCCCGAGCCCACCGTGGTCCGGGTGCCCGGCTCCTTCGAGCTGCCGGTGGTCGCCGCCCGGCTGGCCCGCACCCACGACGCCGTCGTCGCCCTGGGGGTGGTCATCCGCGGAGGTACCCCGCACTTCGACTACGTCTGCTCCGCGGCCACGGACGGGCTGACCCGGGTGGCCCTGGAGACCGGAACCCCGGTGGGCTTCGGCCTGCTGACCTGCGATGACGAGGAGCAGGCCCGGGATCGGGCCGGGCTGGAGGGCTCCCGGGAGGACAAGGGCGCGGAGGCCGCCGACGCCGCGGTACGCACCGCCCTGGTCCTGGCCGATCTGGACTGACCCCCCGCCCGGACCCCTCGCGGCCCCTCATGAGGGGTCCCGGCCCCGCCCGATGGGTGAGACGCTTGAGCCTGCGGCCCGCGCACCCGGTGCGCGGGCCGGTAGGCTGGGGGACCGTGAAGGATTTCGAGACGCTCTACGCCGAACTGGCCGAGAAGGCCGCCACCCGCCCCGAGGGCTCCCGCACCGTCGCCGAGCTGGACTCCGGGGTGCACGGCATCGGGAAGAAGATCGTCGAGGAGGCCGCCGAGGTGTGGCTGGCCGCCGAGTACCAGTCGGACGAGGAGCTGGCCGAGGAGGCCTCCCAGCTGATCTACCACCTGCAGGTCATGCTCATCGCCCGCGGGCTGAACCCCGCCGACGTCTACCGCTACCTCTGATCCCGCCCCTCCCGGAAGGACATCCCACGGATGCTGCGCATCGCCGTGCCCAACAAGGGCTCCCTCTCCCAGGCCGCCCAGACCATGCTCACCGAAGCCGGGTACCTCCAGCGTCGGGACTCCCGCGAGCTGGTGCTCGCCGATGAGGCCAACGACGTCGAGTTCTTCTACCTGCGGCCCCGGGACATCGCCGTGTACGTCGGCTCCGGGACCCTGGACGTCGGGATCACCGGGCGGGACCTGCTGATGGACTCCCCGGGCGGGGCAGAGGAGACCCTGCCCCTGGACTTCGCCCGCTCCACCTTCCGCTTCGCCGGGCCACGCGGGGCCTTCGCCAGCGTGGAGGACCTCGCGGGTCAGCGCATCGCGACCAGCTACCAGAAGCTGGTCACCGACCACCTCACGGTCCGCGGCATCGAGGCCGAGGTGGTGCGCCTGGACGGGGCCATCGAGTCCTCGATCCGCCTGGGCGTGGCCGATGCGATCGCCGACGTCGTGGAGACCGGCAACACCATGCGCGCGGCCGGCCTGGAGCCCTTCGGGGAGCCGGTGATGCGCTCCGAGGCCGTGCTGATCCGGCGCCCGGGGACCCCGGACACGGACGCCCTGCAGGTGCTCTCCCGGCGGCTGCGCGGGGTCCTGGTGGCCCGGCAGTACGTGCTGATGGACTACGACGTCGCCGAGGAGCACCTGCAGGCCGCCACCGCCCAGACCCCCGGCCTGGAGGCGCCCACCGTCTCCCCGCTGCAGCGGGAGGGCTGGTACGCGGTGCGGGCCATGGTGCCCAAGAACATGACCAACCGGATCATGGACGGGCTCTACGAAGTCGGGGCGCGGGCCATCCTCGTCTCCCCGATCGCCGCGGCCCGGCTGTAGCCGACACGCCGCACCGCACACACCGGAAGAACGAGGAGGAAGCCGATGGGGCTGGCCGTGCGCGTGATCCCCTGCCTGGACGTGGATGCCGGGCGGGTGGTCAAGGGAGTGAACTTCGAGGGCCTGGTGGACGCCGGGGACCCCGTGGAGTTGGCCGCCCGCTACCACCGGGCCGGGGCCGATGAGCTGACCTTCCTGGATGTGACCGCCTCCTCCGGGAACCGGGAGACCACCTGGGACGTCGTCGGGCGCACCGCCGAGCAGGTGTTCATCCCGCTGACCGTGGGCGGGGGAGTCCGCGGCGTGGCGGACGTGGACCGACTGCTGCGCGCCGGGGCGGATAAGTGCTCCGTGAACTCCGCGGCCGTGCGCGAACCCGCGATCATCGACGAGATCGCCCGGCGCTTCGGCAACCAGGTGCTCGTGCTGTCCGTGGACGCCAAGCGCACCGGGAACACAGCCTCGGGCTTCGAGATCACCACCCACGGCGGGCGGCGCCTGACCGGCATCGACGCCGTGGAGTGGGCCCGCGAGGGGGCTGCGCGCGGGGCCGGGGAGATCCTGCTGAACTCGATGGACGCCGACGGCACCCGGGACGGCTTCGACCTGGAGATGATCCGCGCGGTGCGCGCCGTCGTGGACGTGCCGCTGATCGCCTCGGGTGGGGCCGGCAAGCCCGCGGACTTCCCGCCGGCCGTGGACGCCGGGGCCGACGCGGTCCTGGCGGCCTCCGTGTTCCACTTCGGCCCGGAGAACGCGATCGCCGAGGTCAAGGACGCCCTGCGGGCCGCGGGTCACGAGGTCCGCTGAGGCGGTCTGACCCGGGGCTGGTCCGCGGTGGGTCATTCCCGGCCCGTCGCCCGTCTCAGAAGCGGTAGGAGACCGCCGCCCCCGGGAAGCGGGCGGCGGCCAGGCCCGCGAGCTGCTGCCGACATGCGGCCGCCTGCGCGTTCTTCTGGGAGCGGGAGCTGTTCAGGACGCGGGCGGTCTGATCCGCGAGGACGTTCAGCTCCCGCAGGATGATCCGCTCCGGCAGAGCTCGCACCTCTTCGAGGGTGCGAACCCGTTCGGCGGCTTCGTTGAGGGTGTGTGAGCGGACCCAGGTCAGGCGCAGGTGCCGATCCAGCAGCTGCTGGCGGACCCGCTGGGCGGACTTCTTCAGGCGAATGGGGTGACACGAGGACATGGCAGCGGGCAGCGCCGCCTCCTGAAGGTGGTCTTCGACCTGCGAGGCCGACATCTCCGGAAGTTCCAGAAGCATGGACTGTGCGCGTCGGGAATCCGTGCTCAGCACCAACCGCGCGCGGCGGACCAGGCGCTGAGCGGCATGGGCCGCCTCCAGGGCCGCGACGGTCTCCAGCCGGTCGATTCCGGAGTGGGCGCACTGAGGGCTTCGCTGCACGGTGGTGCTGTAGCCGCCGAGGGTGAGGGTCCACCCGTCGAAGACCGCGTAAGCCACCGCACCTTTCGCCGAACCCAGCAGCGACGCGTCCGAGGCGGCGAAGATCTTCCGGGCCGCCAGGGCGTGGTCCTGCAGCTGGTCGTACAGCCGAACATTGAACGGCCAGGCCACCGTCCAGCCGGTGGCTTCCCGGATGAGGTGCTCATGGGCGAGGGCGCGCGTCTCCCTCGTGATGAGGTAGTGGCGCCCGGTGTCGTCCGCGGGACGGGGCAGACGGCTGACCAGGGTGAACAGGTCAATCTCTTCGCTGAGCGTCCCGCCGTCGTCGCTGCGCAGCACCCAGCCCCGGAAGGAACGCACCAGGTAGTGCATGGTCGGCTCCTGCTCCTGGATCTCGTTCTGGTGGAGAGGGGCGGCGCAGCGCGCTCGCAGGTCGGCGGGGGTGATGGGGCAAGGGGCCAGCTGGACGGTCATGGTCATCGCCTTTCGTGTGGTCGGTGTTCCATACTCTGCGAGTCCGGTGGAGATATAGCTAGGAAGACTTCGTTGAGCCGCCTCAACGAAGACATGGATAAAAAACTCGGGTGGGGTGGCTTAGGCTGAACCCGATGTCACAGCAGCCGTCGGCGTCGAGGACCCCAGCCCGAAAGGAGGAACGCCGTGAAGCCCGAGGAAGCGACCGTCTCGATGCAGCAGATCGCCGATGCCGCGCACGTGACGCGGCAGGCCGTCACACAGTGGCGCACTCGGGGTGCAGATCCGAACCACGGCACTCCTGCCTTCCCCACCCCGGTGGGTGCACGTCGCAGCCCGCGGTTCCGCCTGGAACAGGTGCGGGAATGGTTCCGTTCCTCAGGTGCGGGGAACCACACCGACGTGGTGGCGGATCTGCCGCTGCACAGCTCGCTGATGGAGGAGCTGTCGTCTCGTCCCGAGCAGTCCTCCGCCCTGCTGGTGCTCGCCAGCGTCCTGGGCTCTCCGCTGGCTCCCGAGCTGGCGGGGACCGGCGATCGGCTGGGGGAAGGGCTCGTCCACCGTGGGGAGCTTCCCGCCATGCTGCGAGAGGTTCTGGAACTTCCCGGGGCTGCGGAGCTGCTGCGTGAGGATCTCTCCGCCGCCTGCTTGGATGCCGACCTGGTGGAGACCGTCGACGCGGTGGTGGAAGCCGCTTACGAGGCCCCCGTGGTGCTGCGCAGACTGCATAGGCGGCTGCGGCAGGAGATGGCCCGCGGGGTGAGCGAGACGGCCACGATGCAGCTGCGCACCCTGATCGGGATGATCCTGGAGGAGATCGCGGGCGCCCTGCGCGTGCTGAGTCCGGAGCAGCAGCGTGTCGCGGTGGTGCCCCGCAGCGCGGAGGCGGTCTCCCTCCTGGCGGAACTCAGTGTCTCGGAGACCGAGGAGCAGCCGAATCCCGCGTGGATGCCGGCTCGCCTGGCGGGGCAGGACAGCCTCGCGCTGGACCGGGCCCAGCCGCAGGGGGCCCGTCTGGTGGCGTGGCGTCTGCTGCTGGCCCACCAGCAGGGGCTGGAGACCGTGGATCTGGACGCCCCGGCCTCGGAGGTCCCCGTGCACCTTCACTTCGGGTCCTGGCTCTCCCCGGCGGCCGCCGATGCCGCGCGGTTCTTCGACTGGGTCCAGGAGCTTGTGGATGATCTGCCGCAGGAGGGTGCGGTGCTGGTTCTGGGACCGGCGCAGCTCATGCTGGATGCCCTCACCGGGCCGCTGGAGCGTCGGCGTCGGGACCTGCTGATCCGCGCCGGCGCAGCGGGAGGAGTCCGCGTGGACACCCCGCTTCGGTGGGCCGCGGCACTGCCCACCCGACTGGTCGGGCACGGCGGTCGCCAGCCCCTGGCCCTGTGGCTGTTCGCCGTGGACCCGGAGAACGGACCTGCAGCCGATGCGACGCTGTTCTGCGCCTACCACGACCTCAATGCCCCGGGCGTTGCGGCCACGGCCGCCTCCGATGCCGCCGCGTGTGTCCTGGGCACAGAGCAGATGCGTCGGCACGGTTTCGCCTCGGGCCGCCCAGTCTCCTGGCACCGGTTCCTGACCCAGGGGGTGCTGCGTCTGCCGGTGACAGCCCCGGCCCCGGCCATGGGCCGGGTCGGTGAGCTGCTGGCCCGGGTCGAACACACGGCGGCCGCGGCACAGCTGACTCTTCCGGAGGGGATGGAGCTGCGCCCGGCCCAGGGAGCCGCGGACGCCGGCGCCGAGGCTCGCGTGCGGTTCATCCCGTGGCCGGCGGCCGTGCAGCCGCGCAACCCGGAGGACCGTCTGGCCAGGGTGCTGAAAGGTCACCGCATTCCCGTTGATCTGATCGGCGAGGGGCAAGCCCACGCCATGCGCGTGGTCGGCGTGCCCGAGCTGACGGCCCTCTCCGCCGGGGAGGAGCCTGCCGTGCACCGCACCATCGAGCGGCTTGACGCCGTGGCGAGCATCGCGCGGCTGCGAGAGACCGAACCCGGTGACGTCATCTTCTCCGCGAGCCCGCACCCCATGGCCTGGGTGGACCGGGACGGCGGCGCCGTGGTGGAAGCCCCCGCCAGGATCCTGCGGCTGCGCCCGAAACCGGGACGGCGAGCGGACCCCAGGGTGTGGGGGGAGAACACCGAAGGCCCGCAGACCACCCTGGTGCCGGAGGCTCTCTCCGGAGACATCCGTGCGCAGAGCGTCGATGAGACCCAGAGCTGGCGGGTGCGGGTGTTCCCTCGAGCGCAGGGGCCGCAGGTGCAGGCGTTCTCCCGGTCCGTCGCCTCCCGGCGTCGGGACCTGCGAGAGCAGCTGCGAGCCCTGGAGCAGGCGGAGTCGGCGGTGTTCGACGGCGCCTCCGCCGGTCTCCTGGAGGTCACCGGGCCCGCGCAGACCGCGGAATCACCGCGGGGCAGCCCCGGCTGACCGGCGGAGAGACCGGGGGCCGACACCCCAGATCAGCGGAAGAGCAGACAGATCACGGCCCGGGATCACCGGGCGGGAAGGACGATAGAAGATGGCGACGAAGAAACTGGCACCGTCCACGAAGGCGGAGCTGCAGAACACCCTCTGGAAAGCGGCGGATAAGCTCCGCGGCTCCATGGAGGCCTCCCAGTACCGGGACGTGGTCCTGGGGCTGGTGTTCCTCAAGTACATCTCGGACGCGTTCGAGGAACGGCGGGAGCAGCTGCGGGGGGAACTCGCGGATGACCCCGAATACCTCGCGGAGGCCCTGGAGGACGTGGACGAGTACACGGCCGAGGGTGTGTTCTGGGTCCCGGAGCGTTCCCGGTGGCAGTTCATCGCGGAGCACGCCAAGGGGCGGCGGGACGAGGTCCAGGGGATCACCGAGTCCGTGGGAGACCTGATCGATGGGGCGATGGAGCACCTCGGGGTGGTCAACGAGACGCTGCGCGGTGTGCTGCCCCGGGTCTACGGCGGGGAGAACGTGGATCAGCGCAGGCTGGGGGAGCTGGTGGACCTGTTCTCCTCCACCCGATTCTCCGGGGAGGGGGCCTCCAAGGCCCGGGACCTGCTGGGGGAGACGTACGAGTACTTCCTGGACAAGTTCGCCCGAGCCGAGGGCAAGCGGGGCGGGGAGTTCTACACCCCGCGGGCCGTGGTGCAGACGCTGGTGGAGATCCTGGAACCGCACGAGGGCCGGGTTTATGACCCGTGCTGCGGGTCCGGCGGCATGTTCGTGCAGGCGGAGAAGTTCCTGGAGCGGCGCGAGGAGGACCCGACCAAGATCTCCGTGTGGGGTCAGGAGGCCATCGAGCGCACGTGGCGCATGGCCAAGATGAACCTGGCCATCCACCGCATCGATGCGAAGGGGCTGGGCGCTCGCTGGCAGGATACGTTCGCCCGAGATCTGCACGCGGACAAGCAGATGGATTACGTGCTGGCGAATCCTCCCTTCAACATCAAGGAGTGGACCCGCCGGGAGGACGACAGTCGGTGGTCCTACGGGACCCCGCCGGCGAGGAATGCCAACTTCGGGTGGATGCAGCACATCCTCTCCAAGTTGAATTCCCGTGGGGAGGCGGCGGTGGTCATGGCCAACGGCACCATGACCTCCACCAGCGGCGGTGAGGGGGAGATCCGCGCGGCGATGCTCAAGGATGACGTGGTCTCCTGTGTGCTGGCGCTGCCGTCGCAGATGTTCCGGACGACGCAGATCCCGGCGTGCGTGTGGTTCTTCGCCAAGGACAAGTCTTCCGGTCCGAAGGGGGCGACGGATCGGACCGGGCAGGTGCTGTTCATCGACGCCCGGGAGATGGGCCACATGGTGGACCGGGTGGAGCGCACCTTCTCCGAGGAGGATGTGCAGCGGATCGCAAATGCATACCGCACCTGGCGGGGACGCGAGTCCGCAGTGGGCGAGTACGAGGATGTTCCGGGGTTCTGCTATTCGGCGAGTCTGACGGAGATCGAGAAAGCCGGGTTCGCCCTGACTCCGGGCCGGTACGTGGGCTCACCGGAGGCCGCGGCCGATGACGAGCCGATGGAAGAGAAGATTAAGAGGTTGACCAAGGAGCTGACGGCGGCGCTGGATGAGTCCGCCCGTCTGGACACCGAAGTGCGCAAGCAGCTGGGGAGGATCGCATGAAGATGGTGAAGCTGGGGGATGTGCTCCCTTTCCACTACGGCAAGAACCTGCCGGCTCCGAAGAGGAATCATGAGGGGAGTATCCCGGTAATCTCTTCCGCAGGGGTGATCGATCACCATGACCACTCGGTGGTCCCTGGTCCGGTGGTGGTAATCGGGCGAAAGGGTTCCGTCGGTTCTGTTTTCTACTCACAGGGACCGTGTTGGCCGACGGATACCGCATTCTATGTTCAGGGTTCCAATCGGATGGATATTCGCTTCGCGTATTACCTCCTGAAGAATCAGCCGCTCTCCAGGATGAATAATGACAGTGCTGTTCCTGGGTTGAACCGGGGTGATGCGGAGGGGTTGGTGGTCTTCATTCCGGAAGAGGTTGAGCGCCAGCGCCAGATCGCTGGCGTCCTTGGCGCACTGGATGACAAGATCGCCGCGAATCAGCGGGTTATGTTCGTCTCTAAAGGGCTCTCAGCGTCCCTTGCGGGTACTGCTACCAGGAAGTGTGCTCTTGGGGAGATTTCCACCATCTACAAGTCACCAATTGGTGTGACGCGGATGAATGGCAAGATCGTAACCAGTTATAGTCTGCCGTCATTTGATGACGGGTGGGCTCCGAGGATTGATGGTGGGTCGATCAAGAGCGGAAAGACGTTGCTGAAAAAACCAGTGGTGCTTGTCTCGAAGCTGAATCCAAGAATCCCCCGAATCTGGGGTGTGGACCATCTGCCGGAAGGTGATTCGGTTGCCTCAACAGAGTTTGTAGCGCTTAAACCGAAAGATGGTGTGAAAATAGCTCACCTCTGGTCTGTGGTCAGTTCTCCAGATTTTACCAAGGACGTACTGCATAGAGTCACCGGGACGACGGGAAGTCATCAGCGAATCACTCCTCAAGCAATGATGGAGATCGAAGTGAATGATCCACGGGGACTCTCCGAAGAGACGAAGATTCTTCTCGAACCACTCCTTCGATCCGTCAACCTTCGAGCCGAAGAGAACCAAAAGCTCGCCCGGACCCGGGATGAGCTCCTGCCGCTGCTGATGGACGGCAGGATCACCGTCAAGGACGCCGAGCGCGTCGTGGAGGAGGTCTGAACCATGTCCAGTTTCATCACCGAGGAGGAGATCGAGCAGAACATGCTTGAGCGTCTTGAGCAGCACGGGTGGGAGATCCGCGCCGGCGCGGAGATCGCCCCCGGCTCCGGGGAGCGGCAGAACTGGGAGGAGCTCATCCTCCAGGAGACCCTCATCGCCTCACTGGTCCGGTTCAACCCGGACGTGCCGCAGAACTACCTGCGCCAGGCCATGGCCGAGGTCAACGCCCCCCAGTCCCAGGACCCGCTGGCCGAGAACCACCGGATCCACCGGATCCTCGTCGACGGCTACAAGGGCGTCAGCTACACGGACCCGGACGGGGTCCTCCAGAACCCCACGATCCGGTTCCTCTCCGCCAACCCGGAACACAACGTGTTCCATGCCATCAACCAGGTTACGGTGCGCAGCCGGGAGCACGAGCGGCGCTTCGACGTCGTCCTCTACGTCAACGGCATGCCGCTGTCCTTCGTGGAGGTCAAACGCGGCGGAGATGACACGGCGGACGCCTCCGTGGCCTACGACCAGCTGCGGGTTTACCTCCGGGAGCTGCCCCTGGCCTTCCGCTACAGCGTCTTCGTCCTCGCCACCGATGACGCCGACGCCCAGTACGGGACCATCTTCACCCCCTGGAACCACTTCGCCCCCTGGAACGTGGACGACGACGGAAGACCCATCGACCCCTCAGAACTCGTCATCGACGGCATCCCCACCTCCGCACTGGACCTCGCCGTGGACGGCCTGTACAACCAGGAGCGCCTCCTCCAGCTCATCCGGGACTTCACGGCCTTCGACAGCACCGAAGAGGGGCTGACCAAGCGCATCGCCAAACCGCACCAGTACTTCGCGGTGGCCAAAGCCGTCGGCTGCACCCTCAGAGCCGTGGAAGGCAACGGTCGCATCGGCGTCGTCTGGCACACCCAGGGCTCCGGCAAATCCATGGAGATGGAGCTCTACGCCGCCAAGGTCATGCGCGACCCCCGGTTGAAGAACCCCACCATCCTGGTGCTCACGGACCGGACCGAGCTGGACACCCAGCTCTTCGAGACCTTCGCGGCCTCGACACTCCTTCCCGAGGACCCCAAGAACATGGGCAGCCGCGCCGAGCTGCGGGAGGCCCTCAGCCAGGCGGCCTCCGGGGGGATCCTCTTCTCCACCCTCCACAAATTCGGCCTCACCCAGGAGGAGCGCGAAGCGAAACGAGATCACCCGGTGCTCTCCGAGCGCTCCAACATCATCGTCATGGTGGACGAGGCGCACCGCTCCCACTACGACGACCTCGACGGCTTCGCCGCCCACCTCAAGAACGCGCTTCCCCACGCCAGCCACATCGCCTTCACCGGAACCCCCATCGCCGAAGGCGAGCGGGATACCCGCAAGGTCTTCGGCGCCGACATCGACGTCTACGACCTGCGCCGCGCCGTGCAGGACGGGGCCACCGTGCCGGTGTACTTCGAACCCCGGCTCATCCCGCTGGCCAAGATCCAGGGGATCGACGCCGAGACGCTGGATGACGCCGCCGAGGAGCTCACCCGCGACCTGGACGACACGGAGAAGGCCCGCATCCAGCAGCGGGCCGCCGCCCTGGAGACCGTCTACGGTGCCCCGCAGCGGCTCCAGCGCCTCGCCCAGGATCTGGTGCGCCACTGGGAGGACCGCCGCGAATCGATGCACTCTCAGATCGGCGTCCCCGGCAAAGCCATGGTCGTGTGCGCCACCCGCGTGGTCGCCGCCCGGCTCTACGAGCAGATCGCCGCCCTGCGCCCGGACTGGGCCACCGATGACGACAGGACCGGCAAGGTCAAGGTCATCTACTCCGGCACCCCCGGAGAAGGCGGAGAAGTGGCCCCCCACCTGCGCCGCCCCAGCCAGAACAGGGCACTCCAGGAGCGGCTGAAGGACCCGGAGGACGAGCTCGAGATCGCCATCGTGCAGTCCAAGCTCCTCACCGGATTCGACAGCCCGCCGCTGCACACCCTCTATGTGGACCGGCCCCTCAGAGGCGCCCTGCTCATGCAGGCCCTCGCACGGGTCAACCGCACCTTCCGGGAGAAGGACGCCGGGCTGCTCGTCGCCTACGCGCCCATCACAGAGAACCTGCAGCAGGCTCTCCAGGAGTTCACCACGGACGCCGAAGCCGCCGGGCAGAAGGTCGTGGGCCGGGACGTGGATGAGGCCTTCGCGCTGGCCCAGGGATTCCTCTCCCAGCTGGACGCGCTGGTGCGTCCCGTCCCCTGGCGGGAGATCCTGAACAGCGGAACCCCCCGGGCCAAGCGGGACGCCCTCCAGAGCCTCGTTAACCACCTGCGCAGCCCGCACACCCCCGGCAACACGGACCCGGAGCATCCCTCGCGGCGGCCCGTCGCCGATGACTTCCGGGACAAGGCCGGTCGGCTGGCTCGCGCCTGGGCCCTGGCCCAGGGCCACCAGGACCGAGAGGAGCTGCGCCTGCCGGTCGCCGTCTACGAGGACGTCCGCACCTGGCTGGCCAAGATCGAAGCGCGCGAGCGCGCCGCTCGCGGGGAGCCCATCCCCGAGGAGATCCGGCTGCAGCTGGGCCTGCTCGTGGAGGACTACGCGCACGCCCAGGAGGTCCTCAACATCTACGAGGAAGCCGGGCTGCCCACCCCCAGCCTGCACGACCTCGACCCCCAGTGGCTGGAGGAGGCGTCCGCACCGGACAAAGCCGAGGCCGCCATCGATGCCCTGCGGACCCAGCTGCTCGAGGAATCCCGGCGCGCCACCCACGGCAACGACGTCCGCGCCCGGCAGTTCTCCGAGCGGGTGGACGAGGTGATGAGGAAGTACACCAACCTCCAGCTCACCTCGGCGGAGGTTCTCAGAGAGCTCGCCGAGATGGCCAAGCAGGTCTCCGAGGAAGCCCGCCGCGGGGAGCGGTTCTCCCCGCCGCTGCGCCAGGAGGAGCTGATCTTCTACGACGTCATCGCCCAGGACGAATCCGCCCTGGAGGACATGGGGGACGACAAGCTCGCGCAGATCGCCCGCGAGGTCGTCCAGGTGGTCCGGCGAGACACCCGCGTGGACTGGACCGTTCGCGACGACGTCCGCGCGAAGCTGCGCACCACGGTCCGGCGTCTGCTGCGCAAGCACGGATACCCACCGAGCCAGCAGCCCGAAGCCCTCAAGAAGGTCATCCAGGCCATGGAGAGGATGGCGCCGAGGATGGCCCAGCAGGAAGGAGGCGCGGCCCAGTAGAAGGGGGCAACGGCTCCCGTGCGTCGACAGCGCACGGGAGCCGGCCCCTTCCGGGCCTCAGCTCAGCTCGACGTCGGCCTCGCGGCCGAACAGGTGCAGCAGCAGCTCCAGGGGCTGGCCGGTGACCGTCACGGGCTCCTCCTCCGGTGCGCGCACCACCGCCTGCACCAGCCGTCCGGGCAGGGACTCGTTCGCCGGGCGGCGCAGCACGCGCTCGCCGAACACCGGCTCGCCGTCACCGTCCGTGCCGACCAGACGCAGCCCGCCCGGGTGGCGCAGGGCCGAGATCCGGCCCACCCCGCCCAGCTTCTCCCAGACCAGCTGCTGCTCGTCGGAACGGAACGGGGTCAGTGCGGCCAGCTCGGCCCGCCCCTCCTCCCGGCCGCGCACCGCGTCCTCCCGGTGCACCAGGTACTCGACCGCGTTCATCCCCGCATCCACCCGTCCGATCGCACGGGCCGGGGTGCGCACGGAACGGAAGCGGCGCACCCCGGCGGCGTACCGCTCGGCGTCCGCCAGCTGCTCGGCCAGAGCGCCCGTCAGCCGCTCGGTGCGCGAAGCCAGCGGTGGCAGCACGATCCCGGCCGCGACATCCGGGCGGGTCTCGCGCAGCAGCAGGTGGGCCAGCAGGTCC
>OMJG01001228.1_pt1 | contig 15540 bp, 13 predicted proteins | sample 1646431 | NCBI WGS metagenome assembly OMJG01 (sample SAMN03771674, study PRJEB25209) | food metagenome | isolation source: Cotija cheese | place: Mexico:Jalisco,Michoacan | collected 2011-12-12
TGGGCGCGCCCGCCCGCTCAGGGGCGCGGTGGGCTGATCCGCCACCCTGTTCACCGTGTCCCCACTCTGATCATCTGCTCACCATCTCGTCGCCGGGGCTCACTTCGATGTGAAGTCGCCGTAGTCCTTCTGGATCGTCTGAGCCGTCTGGTCGACGGAGGCGCGCTTGGCCAGCAGGTCCTGGAGCGCCGCTCCCAGGGTGTCGCTCATCGTCGGGGTCGCCCAGTCGAGATAGGGCAGCAGGGCGTCGTTCTTCGTGGTGGTTCCGAAGGCGTCGAAGAGCTGCTTGCTGAGCGCGTCCGGGGCCTTCTGCTTGTCGGACTCGACGACGGGCAGGTTCCCGGTCTCGGCGATGACTTTCATGGCCTCGGAGCTGGTGATGTGGTTGATGAATGCGGCGGCGGCATCCGGGTTCTTGCACTTGCCGGTGATGGCGAAGGGGAGGCTCGTCGCGCCCGTGGTGTAGGAGACGCCCCCTGCCTTGGCCGGTGGCGGCAGGATGAATCCGACGTTGTCCTTCATGGCGGTGGTCAGGTCGGCGGCGAGCCACGTTCCGGCGATGAGGAAGACCCCCTTGCCCTTGCTGAACTGCTGCCAGGCCGGGTCGTATCCCAGGCCGTTGAAACCGGGGGTGAAATACCCCTTGGTCACCCATTCCTGGAATTTCGTCAGGGCCTTCCTGTTGCCCTCGCTCGTCCAGCTGGCACCCGCGTCGCCGTAGCCGAGTTTGCGGGCGGCGGCGGGCTGCTCGTACTGGCCCTGGAGGACGCCTAGGATGTGGATGGCGGGCCACTTGTCGAGATTGCCGAAGGCCAGCGGCACCTCGCCGGAGCTCTTGGCCCTGGCGAGGGCGGCCTCGAACTCCTCCCAGGTCGAGGGGCTCTTGATGCCGAGCGAGGAGAGCTTGGACTTGTTGGTGTAGATCGCCACCACCTCGCCCATCTGGGGCAGGCCGTAGAGGGTGCCCGAGCCGAAGGTCTTCGCGTCGGTGGAGTAGGAGGCGGTGGCGCGCAGCGACTCGGAGTAGCGGTCGTTCCACTTGTACGCGGTGGCGTAGGAGTCCAGCGGAATGATGTATTTCGCCTTGACGAACTCACCCATCTGGGACCGCGTGTTGTTGGCCTGGATGACGTCGGGGGCATCATTTCCCGACAGGGCCAGGCGCAATGTCTTCGTGAGATCGTCGAAAGACCGGGAGACGCGCTTGATGGTGATGTCCGGGTAGGCCTTCTGGAAGCTGGCGATGAGCTTGGTCAGCTCGGAGTTGCCGCCTCCGCGAACCTCCTGGTCCCACACCGTCAGCGTGGCCCTACCGATCTTCGCCGGATCGGTCGATACGGCACTCGGGGCGGTGGCGGAGCCGGTCGACGTGGACTGGCCCGATCCGGGGGCGCAGCCGGCCAGCAGGGCGAGTCCGGCGGACATGGTCAGGAAATCTCGGCGCTTCATCGCGTTCTCCTCGTGAGCATGGGCTTGTGGGTACGGGTCCGGTGGGTGTCTGGTGGGCAGGGGTTCAGGCGGGCAGGTTCCAGCCGATGGACGTCGGGGCGGGCAGGCGGGGCGGGGCGTCCAGCTCGCACTCGTCCAGGAAGGCGAATCGATCTGCGAGGTCCGGATCGGCCGCGGAGCCGGCGACGCCGCGCCACCAGGCTCCGACCTCGGCCCAGCCGGGGGCTCCCATCGATCCGGTGAGTCCGCGCACCGCCAGGCTGGAGCACAGGCAGGCCAGGTCGAGCCGGCGGTCCAGCGGCCAGCCGGCGAGGGTTCCCCAGACCAGGGCGGCGTCGAAGACGTCGCCCGCCCCGGTGGCGTCGACCACCTCGTCGGGAGGAACCGGCACGGCGGCGGCATGGATCTCGGTGCCGGCCGAGGAGTCGACGGCCCAGGCGCCGTCGAGGCCGTCGGTGACCACCACGAGTGGCACCCGTGCCGCCAGGGCGCGCGCGGCGTCGCGGGCGGTGGCGGTGCGGGTGAATCCCATCGCCTCGGTGGCGTTCGGGGTGAAGAGGTCGCAGTGCCGAAGACCGTCGAGGACCGCAGGGTCCCAGCGCCCGGTCTCGTCGAAGCCGATGTCGGCCAGCACGACGGTGCCCGCGTCGTGGGCGTGCCGCACCCAGTCCGAGAGGCGGCCGGAGCTGCGGGTCTGGTCGGCACTGTGGAGCTGGTCGAGGTCGATGAGGGCGGCGCGGGGAGAGGGGACCGTGGCCAGACCGTCGTCCGTCGTGGGCCCGGCCGGGGGAGGGGTCTGATGGGTGACCATCCTGCGGTCCCCGTCGTGGGTCATGGAGACCGTGACCGGCGTCGTCCATCCCTCGTGGATTCGCGAGGCCGACAGATCGACGCCCTCCTGCTCCAGGGTCGACCAGCAGAACCGGCCCGCCATGTCGCGGCCCATCTCGGTGACCAGGGCGGTGCGCAGCCCCAGCCGGGCGGAGGCGATCGCCAGGTTCGCGACACCGCCGGGGGCGGTGGCCATCCGCTGCACCCGGATCTCCTCGCCGTTGCCGGGGATCCTGGGCAGGCCGGTCATCACGAGGTCCCAGAACACTGTGCCGGTCAGCACGACGTCGGCAGGCCTGTGGGGCGACGGATTGCCGTCCTGCTGAGTCATGTCCGACCTCCCTGGGACCCGTGGAGAGAACCTCCGGCGGCGATGCCCGGCTGAATGCCGCTGCGATCAAGAGTAGTCAACGTATGGGAGAAATGCGCGATTCTGCGCGATTCTGCATGTTATGGTGCGTGACATGAAGGCCATCAGGCAGGGTCAGATCCAGGCCATGCTGGCCCGTCATGAGATCTGCACTGTCGCCGAGCTCGTCCGAGGACTCGGGGTCAGTCCCTCGACGATCCGACGCGACCTAGCCGATCTCGCGGCCCGTGGCGAGGTGGTGCGTGAGCGCGGGGGAGCGCGCTCCGCCGACAGCTCCGACGCCGACGAGGCCACCCCCTTCGTCGAGGTGGCCGAGCACAACCGGCTCGCCAAGGAGGCCATCGCGAGGCGGGCGGTCTCCATGGTCGCCGACGGCGACGTCGTCATCATCGACATCGGCACCACCACCCGGCTGCTGGCCCGCCACTTGCGCGGCCGGGCGGTGACCGTCGTCACGACGAGCCTCACGGTGCTCGACGAGCTGCGCCCCGATCCCGCCACCGAGGTGATCCTGGTGGGCGGGGTGCTGCGACGGGCGTACCACAGCCTGGTCGGCGTGATCGCCGAGGATGTGCTGTCGAAGCTCTCGGCGGACCTCGCCTTCCTGGGGACCAGCGGCGTCAATGCGCGCGGCCAGGTACTGGACACCAGCCTGGTGGAGGTGCCGGTGAAACGCGCGATGCTGCGCGCCGCCGGGCGCCACGTGCTGCTGGCCGATCATGACAAGTTTCCCGGGGCGGGTGCCCTGGAGGTGACCGGCGTCGAGGGGTTCGACGCCGTGGTCACCGACCATCAGACCGGACAGGAGGCCCTGGAGATGCTCGCGGACAGACAGGTTGAGGTGGTGGTCGCATGAAGCTCGCGATCCTTGGTGGCGGCGGGTTCAGGGTGCCGCTGGTGCACGGGGCCGTCCTGGACCAGATGGGCCCGGAGGACGGCACGCGCATCGACGAGATCTGGCTCCACGATGTCAGCTCCGAGCGCCTCGACACGATGGTCCGGGTGCTTCGCGGACAGGTGGCCGGGCGGCCCGGCGCTCCCAGCCTGCACGCCACGATCTCCCTGCCGGAGGCGGTGGCGGGGGCCGATTTCGTCTTCTCCGCGATCCGGGTCTCCGGGCTGGAGGGGCGCTGCTGCGACGAGCGGGTCGCCCTGGACATGGGTCTGCTGGGCCAGGAGACCACCGGGGCCGGGGGACTCATCTACGGGCTGCGGACCCTGCCCGAGGCGATGCGCATCGCCCGGGTGGTGGCCGAGGAGGCGCCGGGTGCGTGGGTCATCAACTTCACCAACCCGGCCGGCATGATCACCCAGGCGATGCAACAGGTGCTGGGGCCCCGGGTGATCGGGATCTGCGATTCCCCCATCGGGCTGGGGCGCCGTGCCGCCCAGGCCCTGGGCCTGGATCCGGCCGCCACCCGCTTCGGCTACTCGGGGCTCAACCATCTGGGCTGGCTGCAGTCGTTGACCGTCCAGGGCCGCGACGTGCTGCCCGATCTGCTGGCCCGGCCGGACCTTCTGAAGGGCACTGAGGAGGGCCGTCTCTTCGGCCCGGAGTGGCTCGGGATGCTCGGTGCGATCCCCAACGAGTACCTCTACTACTACTACTTCAACCGTGACGCCGTGGCCGCGATCCGGGGGGCCGCGGAGACCAGGGGAGAGTATCTCCGGCGTACTCAGGCCCAGTTCTACCGCGACGCGGCAGCTTCAGATGATCCCTACCGGGTGTGGGTCGAGGCTCATCACGGACGCGACGCGAGCTACATGGCCGAGGCTCGCGCCGAGGGCGAGGAGCGCGACGAGGCGGATATGGCCGCCGGCGGCTACGAGGGCGTGGCGGTGGCGATCATGAGGGCCATCAGCGCCGGCGAGCGGGCCTCGATCATCCTCAACGTGCGCAACGGTTCGGCGCTGGCCGGGCTGCCCGCCGACGCGGTGGTCGAGGTGCCCTGCGTCGTCGACGGCTCCGGTCCGGTGCCCCTGGAGCCCGAACAGCTCACCGGCCACATGCTGGGGCTGGCCGCCACGGTCAAGGAGTGCGAGATGGGGATCATCTCCGCGGCCGAGAGCGGTTCGGACGCCGAGGCGGTGCGGGCCCTGGCGATCCACCCGCTGGTCGACTCCGCGACCTCCGCGAAGAAGCTGCTGGCCGGTTACCGGGCCGCCATCCCCGAGGTGGAGGCGGTGTTCTCCGGCCGGTAGCGGTCCGGGTCACTGCCGGAGCGCTTCGGCGCCGCGGCTGCCGGCGGTCGAGGGCGGGGACCTCTGAGAGCGTGTAGGACGTGTGGGAAATGACGCCCACATCTCCTACACGCTCTGTGGGGGTCGTCCCAGAAGACGTGGCTGGTACAAGAGACTGACAGCCCAGGGACAGGGTGTTGTCCCAGGTGTTGCCCGGATCCCGAAAGGGTTGCCCGTTCGAGGGCAGGTGTTGCCCGTCTCCGACAGACTCTGGCCACGGGAGGGTGTCGGAGGTCAGGCTCTCCGGCATGAAAGCCAGAACGGTACCTCCCCGGTCGCTGCTGATCTTCGCGGGGGAGCAGTGCGACGTGGTGACGATGCGCCAGGCCCTGGAGGGCGGGATGACCCGCGACGGGGTGCGCGGGATGGTCCACAGCGGCCGCTGGGTGCGCCTGTCATCCGGGGTCTTCAGCATCGGGCCGCCCACATGGGAGCAGTGGGCGTCAGCCGGGGTGGTGATCGGCGGGCCAGGATCGGCGGTCGGTGGGAAGGCGGCGGCCTTCCTCCACGGGCTCGCCCCGCAGCCGGAGATCATCGACATCTGGGCGCCCAGAGGCACGAGCTACAAGTGGCGCGCGTCCCCGCATCCCTGGGACTTCCACCGCGGCACCCGCAAGAGCATCGGGCGGCCACCGCGCCTCACTGTCGAGGAGACCCTCCTGGAGCTGTGCTCGGCCGGTGGGGCCGACAACGTCAACGGGTGGCTGGCGAAGGCTCTCAGCGACTACCGCACGACTCCCGACCGGCTACGAGCAGCGATCGTCCGGGCGCCCACCCTGCCGAACCGGAGGCTCATTCTCGAGGGCATCGATGCGGTGTCGATCGGGGCGCAGAGTTCGATGGAGGTTCGATACCTGCGTGACGTGGAGAAGGCGCACGGGCTGCCGCGGGGGGTGCGGCAGAAGTCAGTGGTGGCCCACAAGTTCACCGACGTCATCTACGAGCAGTACAAGCTGGTGGTGGAACTCGACGGGCTGGTGGGCCACTTCGGCGAGGGCGAGAATCACGACACCTGGCGGGACTCCGAACTGCTTCTGCGAGGTATCGAGAGCATGCGATTCGGCTGGGCCGATGTCACGGTGAGGCCGTGCGAGGTGGCCGCCATGGTCGCCGGGGTGCTCCAGGTCCGCGGCTGGGATGGCCAGATGCAGCTCTGCCCGTCCTGTCCGGTGCCACGATGACCCGCGTCTCCACCGGAGAGCTCACATCACCGGGAGTACTGCCGAGAGTGTGTAGGACGTGTGGGAAATGACGCCCGCACTACCTACACATCCCCGCCGGGGTGGGCGGGTGAGGTCCGGGACACGGTGGGACGGACCTCCTCTCCCGGCTCATCGTGGTCCTGCGACCTGTGAGGTCCGGGACTCGGTGGGACGGGGTATGAGCGAGGTCCAGTCAAGTTGAGGGCGTGGATCGAAAAAAGTTGAGTCTTTCTCGCTCAAGTCTGGAATAACCACCCCGGCTACGTGGTTGTGCTGTATGTGACGGCGAGAGGGGCCGCCGGGAGGGCAACCTCCCGAGCCCCGATCGCTGCGACAAGTCAACATTCGTGGTGACCCGGAGACTCCGGGTGCCTGCCTGAGAAGGGGGAACAACGATGGCTCTTGTTGAGTACAACCCGTTCCGTGGTCTGGATCGCTTCTTCGACCAGTTCGCTCAGATGGCTTCTGGTGACTCGCGTCTGATGCCCATGGATCTCTACCGCGACGGCGACGACTTCGTGGCCAGGATGGATCTGCCGGGTGTCGATCCCAGCAGCATCGACATCGACGTCCACGACAACGTCCTCACCGTGCGCGCCGAGCGCAAGGCCAACGACGTCAAGCACGACGAGCACTCCGGCTGGGTGTCCCGCGAGCGCAGCTACGGCTCCTTCGCCCGCCAGTTGAGCCTGGACTCCAGCCTCGACGCCTCGAGGATCACCGCCGACTACACCGACGGCGAGCTCGTCCTCACCATTCCGGTGGCCGAGGAGGCCAAGCCGCAGAAGATCCAGGTGACCCAGGGCCAGCACCGCGCCGTGACCGTCGGCACCGACGAGTCCGACGCCTCGGAGCAGAAGGCCGAGACGAGCACTGACGCGAAGGCCGCGCCTGAGCCCATGGGCCCATCCGAACCTGAACATCACAACTGAATCGCACAACAGAACGATCCGGTGCCCGGTCCCCTCGAGGAGGCCGGGCACCGGCATGCCGGTCGGCCGGGTGCGACGGCCGCCGGAGCCGCGGGCACGTTCCCCCGTCCCCGGCCCCGACGGTCATCAGGCCCGGCCGCCCGGCTCAGCGCGGCCGCACCGAGAAGGCGTAGTCGGCGGTGGTCGTCGAGGTCACCATCGGCGGGTGCAGGTCACGCATCCGGAAGATCTTGTGCCGCCGGATCAGCCAGACGATCAACCCGATCGAGGCCGCCAGGATCCCGGCCTGCACGCCGAACCCGAGCCCCACCGTCGACATCTGACCGCCCGAGATGAGCGCCCGGAAGGTGTCGACGGAGTACTTCATCGGCATGATGACCGACAGCTTCTGGTAGAAGGGCGGCAGCATCGTCACCGGGAAGGTGCCGCCGCAGGTCGGTAACTGGAGCACCAGCAGAATGAGGAAGACCGCCGTCTGCGGGGATCCCAGGATCAGCCGTATCCAGTACGCCAGCGCCATCCACGCCAGGGACGTCACGGTGACGAAGCCGATGAACAGCCAGGGATGGACGGGGTCCAGGCCGAGCAGCAGCCACACCCCGGCGACCATGAGGAAGGAGCCCGCCAGGCCGATGGTGGCCAGCGGCCCGAATCCCATCATCGCGATCTTCAGCGAGTTCGCCCGCCCGGTCAGTGACCGCCCCGAGGCGGTGCGCACCACCAGGAAGGTCGAGATGCAGGCGATCCACATCGCGATGGACAGGAACATCGGCGCCAGCCCGCGTCCGTAGTACTTCGCGGAGTGGTCGACGGTCTGGGTGATGTCGACCGGCGAGCTCATGACGTCGGCCAGGTTGGTGCGCTGTCTGTCGGACAGGTCGGGGATCTGCTTGTTGCCCTTGTCCAGGCCGGTCGCCAGGGTGTGCATGCCATTGGACAGCTGCGGCATGGCGGTGTTGAGGCTCCCCAGCGCGTTGGACAGCTGCATGACGCCGTCGATGGCCTTGGGGGCGACGGCCAGCAGGTCGCGTCCGGCGCTGGTGGCCTGTTTGACCCCCTTGTCGATGTTCTGGACGCCGTCGTCGGCCGTCTTCATCGCGCTGTTGAGCTGCTGGACGCCCTTGTTCACCTTGTCGGCGTCGGCATTGAGGTTGGCGGCGTCCTTCTTGGCGTCGGCGGCCAGCTTGTCGAGGTCGGACTGGTTGAGCTGGAGGTTGAGCCCCGCGGAGGCGTTGACGACGGTGTTGACGTTGGCGGTCACCGTGGTGTTGGCGGTGGCGGCGGCGTTGAGCTGCTTGCGCAGCGCGACGTAGTCGGAGTCCTTGGCCAGGTCCGGGTGGGAGGCCTCCAGGGAGGCCAGGGAGGTGAGCGAGGCGTTGATGTCGGTCTGGGTCTGGATGGTTCCGGAGTTCTGCATCCTCCCCGTGGCGGTGACGAGGTTGGCGGCCTTGGCCTTGATGGTCGGATAGTCCTTGGCGGCCTTGTCGGCGAGCGCCGCGGTGGACGACGTCATCTTCTTGGCGTCTCCGGTGAGGTCCCCGGCTGCGCTCGAGATGGTGTTGACGCCTCCCTGGGCCTGGGTCATCGCGGTGGAGAGTTTGGTGGAGGCGGTGTCGATGTTGTTGAGGGCGTCGGAGTTCTTGGTGGTGGCGGCCGACAGCCCGGACAGGCTCTTGGTGGCGCCGAGCACCGAGTCGTTCATCGTCTTGACGCCCTTGGTGGCGGTGGCCAGGTTCGTGTCGAGGGTCTTGGCGCCGGAGGAGGCCGTCCCCAGGCTCGACTTGATGGTGCCGAGGTTGACGAAGAGGGCGTCGAAGTAGGTCTGGGAGACCGTGGCGTCCAGGGTCTTGCCGACGGCGTTGTCCACCTGGGAGGTGAGCAGGCCGATGATGAACCCGTTGGCGTCGTCGCGGTGCAGCTGCAGGCTGGCCCTCGCCGGTTTGAAATTGCCGGCGCTGACGATGTTTGTCGAGAAGTTCGAGGGCACATTGATGACCATGTAGTAGTCGCCCTTGCGCAGCCCCTCATTGGCCTTGTCATCGTCGGTGCCGAGGAACTGCCAGTCGAAGGTGCCCTGCTTCTTGAGCGCCTGCTCGAAGGCCGCCCCGCCGTCGACGGTGGCGCCGGCGTAGGAGGCGGGCCGGTCATGGTTGACGACGGCGATCTTCACCTTGTCGGTGTTGTTGTACAGGTCCCAGTTGGCATGCAGGTACACCCCGCCGTAGAGCAGCGGGATCACGAGAATGAAGATGAGCGCCAGCTTCGACTTGCCTTTGAATCGGCGGAACTCGAACTGGATGAGCCTCAGGAATGAAGTCATGAATCGGTCACCTCTGTGGCCTGGGTGGAGGAGGGGGCGTGGGACGGGTCTCCGTCTGCGGGGCCCTCGGTGGCTGGATCGTCGGCGTCGGGGGAGGCCGTCACCTGCTCGCCGCTGATGGGGTGCACCTTGGCCCTGTGGCGTGCGGGGAGGGCGATGTCGATGGAGCCGGGTGGGGCCATGTCGTCGTCGACGGTGGTGGCCACGATGGCCGAGTCGTCGAGTTCGGTCATGCGCAGGAAGATCTCGAAGAGCTCCTTCTGCTCGGCGTGGGGCACCATGACGTCGGCGTCGTCGATGACGATGAGCTTCGAGGGCCGGATCATGGCCAGTGCCACCGAGGCGATGGCGCGTTCCATGGCGGTGAGCTGCTCCAGCTCGGTGGAGCGCTCGATGGTGTATCCGACGAGTTCCTCGATCCGGCGCATCCGGTCCTCGGCGTGGGCCAGGGGGACCGAGTCGAGGTAGCTGCGTTCGGCGACGGACTCGGCCAGGGTGAGGCGGTCCTCGGGCTGGACGTAGTCGCCGATGGTGGCGACGCTGGTGCGCCGGATGGCGCGGTAGGGGTCGGCGATGGCGTCGATCCCGTCGATGATCAGGGTGCCGCGGGTCCTGCGGAAGCGGCCGGTCAGGGCCAGCAGAAGGGCGGATTTCCCGGTGCCCTTGGGGCCGTGGATGACGGTGAGCTGACGGGAGGACAGGTCCAGATCGACGGGCCCGAAGATGACGCCGCGGGAGCCGGAGGCCGTGAGGCCGCGGGCGTGGAGAACGAGGCCGGATCTGGAGGCGTCAGGGGCGTTCAGGTCGGAGGGGCTGAGGGTTGCCGGTGTGGCGGCTGCATGGCGGGGGCTCACCGGATGAGGCCTTCGACGGCGTGGGTGACAATCTCGGTGATGAAGTCCTCGGTGTAGACCTCAGGGGCCGCGATGTGGTCGACGGCCATGACGTTGAGCAGGCCCAGCGCCCCGGCGGCGAGGCTGCGCAGATCGGGATCGGCCAGTTCGGCGAGCAGCGGGCTGGTGACCAGCAGCTCGATGAGCCTGTCGATCCGTTCCCGGCTCAGGGCCGCGTAGCCGGCGGCGACCTGCGGGTCGGTGGGCGCCAGGCCGCGGAACTCGGCGATGATGAGCTCCCACGCCGTGTAGCCCAGCAGCGACTGGGTGAGTGCGCGGCCCAGACCCTCGACGAGTTCGCGGCGGTCGGCCGCCGTCGCCAGGACCGGGGTGAGGGAGCCGAAGACGTCGGCGCCGGCCCCGCTCATCCGCTCTGTGGCGACCTGGCAGAACAGGTCGGGCTTGGAGCCGAAGTTCGAGTAGACCGCGCCCTTGGTGAATCCGGCGTCCGAGGCGATCTTGCGCAGGTTGGTGCCGGCGTAGCCGAACTCCTCGAAATTGGCGGCCGCGGCCTCCAGGATCTTCGCCCGGACGCTGTCGTGGCTGGGCCGGCCGGGGAGGGGCGCGTGGGCCGGGGCGTCTGCGGGGGAGACTGCCCCCGGGGCGTCGTCCCGGGTGGTGTTGTCGGTCTCCACCGTCAGGTCCGGGTGGGTGGCGGTCTGCATGGCTACTCCTCGATCATCCGTCCGGACCGGTTCCGGGCCGAACGGATACCGATGGTATCAGACTTCGATACCATCGGTATCGAGGCTCATCGGCAGGCGTATCAGGGTCCCGACGCAGCACCGTGCAGGACGCGCTGACGGCGAACGTCCGGCTCGAATCGTTGAACTGGGTGACATGTCACGGATAGGACTGGTCCAACGGCTGATCGCCAGCCGGGAGAGGACTCACCCATGACCATTGCCATCACCGGAGCCACCGGCCAGCTCGGCGGCCTCGTCATCGATTCCCTGCTCGCCCGCGTCCCGGCCACCGAGATCGTCGCTCTGGCCCGCAACACCGAGAAGGCCGCCGGGCTGGCCTCCCGCGGGATCGACGTCCGCCACTTCGACTACAACCAGCCGGAAGGCCTCGAGCCGGCCCTGAAGGGCGTCGACCGGCTGCTCCTCATCTCGGGCAACGAGGTGGGCCGGCGCACCCCCCAGCACAAGGCCGTCATCGATGCCGCGGTGGCCGCAGGCGTCGGATACATCGCCTACACCAGCTTCCTGCATGTCGATCAGGCCTCGATCATCGCCGTGGCCCCCGAGCACAAGGAGACCGAGAAGCTGCTGGCGGCCGCACCGGTGAAGGTCGGCCTGCTGCGCAACGGCTGGTACACCGAGAACTTCATCCCCCAGGCGCAGCAGGCCGCCGAGACCGGGACGCTGCTGACCAGCGCCGGAGCGGGCCGGATCTCCTCGGCCGTCCGCAAGGACTTCGCCGAGGCCGCGGCCGCCGTGATCGGCGCCGACGCCGTCGATGACGCCGTCTACGAACTGAGCGGGGACGAGTCCTTCACCTACGGCGACCTGGCCAATGTCACCGCCGAGCTCACCGGCAGGCCGGTCGCGCTTCAGAACGTCTCCGAGGAGGAGCACCTCAAGGCCCTTCTGGCCGCAGGGGTTCCCGAGTTCGGGGCGCAGTTCTTCGCCTCCACCGATCTGGCCATCAAGGAGGGCGAACTCTTCGACGAGCACCCCGGCACCCTGTCGAAGCTCATCGGGCACCCCACTACCTCGCTGAAGGACGCCCTGGCTCCGGCTCTCACGCAGGGCTGAGCCTGTCCGAGTCAGGACTCGGGAGAGCGTGTAGGAGATGTGGGCGTCTTTTCGGCTCTTGTGACTCTTCCGTGGGTGGTTGAGCGGGTCTGTGGGGGTGCACGCCGTTCTCTGGTCTATGTTTCTGGCTTGTCTAGAGTCAGTCACGAGACGCGGAGAACGGCGTGCAGGAAACCACCCTATGGCGAGGGCTGCTGGGAGTCGAGAAGACCACCATCATCGAGCGGGTCGAGTACGACGATGACGAGGAGGTCGTGGTCGCGTCAGTGCGCCCGTCGGGCAAGTTGAAGCCTCGGTGTGGCAAGTGCGCGAAGCGTGCTCCCAGGTATGACTGGGGTGAGGGGCCGCGTCGGTGGCGTGGGCTGGATCTGGGCCCTGTCCCGGTGTGGCTGGAAGCCAACGCGCCGCGTGTTCACTGCCCCGAGCATGGGGTGACAGTCGGCCAGGTCCCCTGGGCGCGTCACGGTGCCGGACACACGAGGTTCTTCGACGATCAGGTCGCGTGGTTGGCGACAGTGTCCTCGAAGTCTGCGGTGTGCGAACTGATGCGCATTGCGTGGCGCACGGTGGGGAACATCATCTCCCGGGTGTGGGAGGACACCGCCGGTAGTGTGGATCTGTTCGCCGGGCTCACGCGCATCGGGATCGATGAGATCAGCTACAAGAAGGGCCACAAGTACCTCACCGTCGTCGTCTGTCACGACACCGGCCGACTCGTGTGGGCCAAGCCCGGGCGGGACAAGAAGACGCTGCGAGCCTTCTTTGACGCCCTGGAGGCCACCGGGGCGGGCAGGTGCGCCCAGGTCACGCATGTCAGTGCGGACGGGGCGGACTGGATCGGCGACGTCGTGGCGGAGAAGTGCCCTCATGCAGTGCGCTGCGCTGACCCGTTCCACGTCGTCAAGTGGGCCACCGACGCCCTGGATGAGGTGCGCCGGCAGGCATGGAACGATGCCCGCAAGGCCGCCCGGGGTGAGCCGCGCCGCAACGTCGGCAGACCTCGCAAAGACGCACCCGCCAGACCCGCCAACGACACAGCCCGCAGGTTGAAGAACTCACGCTACGCGCTGTGGAAGAACCCTGAGGATCTCACCGAGAGGCAGACCGAGAAGCTCGCCTGGATCGCGCAGACCGACCCCAGGTTGCACCGCGCCTACCTCCTCAAAGAAGGACTACGGGTCGTCTTCAAGCTGCCCTACGAGCAAGCCATCGACGCACTGGAGCGGTGGATCTCCTGGGCGCGTCGATGTCGCATCCCCGCCTTCGTGAAACTCCAACGCTCGATCGTCAAACACCGCGAGAGGATCCTCGCCGCGATCGAGCACGGACTCTCCAACGGGCGCATCGAGTCCGTCAACACCAAGATCCGACTCATCACCCGCGTCGCGTACGGGTTCCGCTCACCCGACGCACTCATCGCCCTGGCCATGCTCACCCTCGGCGGCCACCGCCCCACCCTCCCCGGCCGACCATGACCCACGGAAGAGTCAGAAGCGCCGTCTTTTCCCACACTTCCTACACGCTCTCCGTGCAGCTCCGACCAGAATGGACCTGTGCCGTCCGCCCGGCGGCGGTGTCCCCTCATTCATCGGCGTATTACAATATTCCCATGACGGAGATGATCAACGGCCGTCCAGTCACAGAGGATCAGATCGCCGAATGGGCAGCCGAGGCTGAAGCCGGCTACGACGTCGACAAGCTCCGTCGACGTGGACGCGGCAGGCCAGGGCGTGGCGCTCAGCCGTCCCAGGTGGTGGCTGTCCGACTCACTCCCGATGAGTTGGCCGAAGTGGATGAAAGAGCGGCCGCTGCGCACAAGACCCGGTCCGCCTACATTCGCGGCGTGCTCCTGCCTGAGTCGGCATGAAGGGTCCATACCACTGCTGTGAAGCACGGAGTGCCCGAGGAGGATGCGATCCAAGCGAGGTCCACATGAATAGAGAGATTCCGAAGCCGGTCGACCGATCCTATGGAGAGATCGACGGCGTGGAGATCACCGAGGACGTGATCGCGCGCCTCGTCAAGAATGCTGAGGAGGGTTCCCGGGCGCGACGTTCCGGTCTGTTGCCAGGCGGGCCGGGACCGATGAGCCGACGCGTCCAGTGACGGTGCGACTGAGCGAGTCCGAACTCGACGCCGTGATGGCGCGGGCCAATCGCGAGCACCGCTCCCGCTCTGACGCGATCCGCGAGGCGCTGGACGAGTGGGCGCACGCCTGATCTTGTCCGTTGCTCCCACGGGAGCATCAGTCATTCCATCGTTCGTGGTCAATACCGGACATGGAGCCGACCCGCTTCCCCATTGTGTGGCATCCCACTCGGCTCACCGGCCGTCGCACCGAGGAGCTGCATCAAGCGGTTGTCGATCTGGGTCGCCTGTCGGGTGGACGGGACACGATCCTCGAGGTCGACACCCCGTGATTCCCTCACCCAGTCGATGACTTCAGACCACGGCCACACCTTCATCGAACCTGGATCCAGGACTGACGCAGGAGCGGGGAAGTCGGCTTCCATCGTCCACTTGCGGACGCCCTCGCGGCTCAAGCCGATGCGGTGGGCAATCGCGCTGACGGAGACGAGGTCGCGGAACACGCCCCGAATTCTGAGGTCGCGGATGGAGGGTTGCAGTCGGAGAGCCTGGTTGGTGACTGGCGCGACGAGGCCGTCGTGCTCGACGGAAACTGTGACTGTGGTCAGTCCTGAGTTGTCCTCCCACGCGGCGACGGGAGAGATTCACCAATGGTTTGTGCCGCAAAGAGAATAGAACTTATCGTCAAAAATATCGACCTGCCCAAAAATGCTCAAGCTCTAGGATCGGATGTCCTTCAGAAGGTCGCGACGCGGGAACTTGATCTCATCCGGTTGAAAGACTCCTCCCCCGAATCCAAAAATGCGCCAGCCCTTACCCGAAAGGAACACAAGAGTCATCAGCATTGGGTGGTACACATCGCTCGGCTTTGTGTCGGCGAGCTCGGCATCATCAATTAGGCGGATGTATGCGATTCTATCCGCTGGATAGAAAACGTGCGCGGCGATATTCAATGAGGAGCAAGATGATTTTAGATTTGCTAGGGACTGCTTGGGGTTTTCAAACCACTTGGTCGCGGAGGGCGCTAGGTATTGTCCAAGATCATTCATTGACGTCGCTCCCGTCACGGCATCGAAGAAGGCGAGCGCGACCTGCTGTGGGTTGTATTCGATGTCCAGTGAGCCGAGCTGAGGCAGGCCATCCTCTGAAAATACTGGGCCTTCAGAAGTTGGATCCAGGGCAAGCACTCCGGTCTCGCTTCTCTCCCAGACTCGATCCATTGAGTCCGTGAATGTGATGCTAACAAGCGGTTCACTTGGAATCTCCATACTCCCGAGTGAATGGCCCATCAGGCCAATGCTTATGTCCCAGTGGCGTGTTTTTGAAGATGGAAGCACGGATATTTCAATTGGCGTCGACAAGGGACCAATCGGAATTCTACTACTCCCAGTAAAGAGGCTCTTCAGGATCCAGGGTGTAGTCGGGGTCTGAATCCTCCGGTCTCCAGGAGG
>OMJG01001229.1_pt1 | contig 15534 bp, 17 predicted proteins | sample 1646431 | NCBI WGS metagenome assembly OMJG01 (sample SAMN03771674, study PRJEB25209) | food metagenome | isolation source: Cotija cheese | place: Mexico:Jalisco,Michoacan | collected 2011-12-12
AAGCTGCCGTGAGGCAGTTTCACATGGTTTTAATTAAAAGTATGAATTATTCAGGAATCTAAATATTTATTAAATATATTTTCTAATTGGATGATTCACCTGAACGAGAGAGTCGTTTAGCCTTAGTGTATGCCGTTGCCTTAATGCTTGTAGAAGATTTAAGAATTTTAGGTGTCCAAGCACCGGATGAAATGTAAATAATAGACATAAAAAAAGAGTGCTCTTCTCTGCTTTGCTGTAAAGCAGACAAATGAGCACTCTTTTATTTTTTACTGATTTGGCCAGTCATGGTGATCAATCATAATGATTTTTTGTAGCTGATGTCGTTTGTCTTCGTATTCTTCCATATTTTTTTCATAGTCTTCTTGACGATTTAAAGGGATCCTTGTCTGTTCTAAACTGGATAGTTCAAGTTCTGGCGGATTTTTATAATAATCTTCAAAAAGATTGCCATAACCATCGCTAGAAGTATCTATAAAATTATTAATACTTTTTACTGTTGCATCAACTAGTGTCGTATTCACTAATCTTTCAGTTTTTATCCCATATCTGAGAACCAGTACAGAGTCATAGAGCACTGCTATCGCTACCGTGGTTGCTTTTTCAATATCCTCACTGTGGTAGTATTGAAGCAAAGGAAAAGCTTGAATTTGTAGTGTATATTGAGTAATTTGTGAATTTAAGTCAGCTAAAACGTCATCCAGCTGATTAAAATTTTTCCCGTTCCATATCGTTTGCAAAAAATCTACACTGCTTTCTCCAATTCCCATAATATTACGTGCAAGTGTCCTTTTTTCAACCACTGCACTGACAATAGAAAGGATATAAGAAGCCCCAAAAGTGAGCATCAACATGCCTATTCCGGAAAATAAAGCGGTAGTTATTTGAAAAAAAGTGGTTTGAGGTGTAAAGTCGCCGATCCCTAATGTAAACACCACAAAGCCGCTGTAATACGGTAATTGATACCAAGTAATGGATTGACTAGAAGAAGAATGAACAATGGCACCTAAATCGCCAGCGAAAAAGACCGTTGCGCCAAACCAGAGGAGAAAGAACCACGTAAATAATGTAACCGTGAGAATTAAAGGACCAGAAATATTCATCAGGTTCTCCTTACCTGATTTTAAAATTCTACGCCAGATGCCTGTAGTTAATCGGTCCGTTATCCACCCCGCTCCCCCATCTACCCATAAAGTGGTCCAAATAATATCAATCAGCGTCACAATAATAATCGCTGCACCAAGAACATACAAAAGATATGACATGAAAATTCCTACTTTCTATTCACTGTAGTCTTATTTTAAAACAAGTCGTTCACAATTTATAATGATAGCCTTTAGAAAATAAAAAGAAGGCCTTTTCTCTCCTATTTCATTTGCAGAGAAAAAAGACCCCTTTAATTGTTATTTCTTAACCAAGCGCCACATCTAAGGTCATCATAATCGCAAAACCAAGCATAAAAGCCATGGTGGCTACTTCACTATAACCATTGCTTTGCGAATTTGGAATCAGTTCCTCCACACAGACAAAAACCATTGCTCCAGCGGCAAACGCTAGCGCATAAGGTAAAACAATGGTGATTTGCGTGACTAGCCAAGCCCCGACAGTTGCTGAAATAATTTCAACCAAGGCACTGGCTCGTCCCATATTAAAGGCATGTCCTTTTGTATTTCCTTCAGCTCGTATCGGCATGATTATAACGTTTAGATAATTTCTTTAAATCCTCAATATAGCTCTCAATTAACACACGGCGCTTAATGTGATAATCTGTCTCGCGTTTTCGATATTCTAGATCAATTAGGTAGCCTACCTCGCCATATTAGGCAGGTCAGAAAAACCAAAGATGTTCATCAGCTCTTTCACTAGGACGAGACCCGAATCACTCGATAGCTGACCACCTGTATGAGAAATAGTGATATTTGAATTGAATTTTACTTGATTTTTGTGTAAGCTAGTCATGAAAAGAACTCCTTTCTTTTGGTTGGTTTAGTCACTTTAACCATAGCAGAAAGGGGTTCTTTTTTCATCACTTAACGGGTGAAGATGAAAAAGTAATTGTAAGCTGCCGTGAGGCAGTTTCACATGGTTTTAATTAAAAGTATGAATTATTCAGGAATAAAGTATACCGCTTAAGAAGTTTTTTTCTGTTTGAATAAACGCTTATAAAACTCAAAGAAAAAGACTTATTGATAGGCAATACAAACTTATTATTTGCCTATATTCTTGAAGTTATCATATAAAAGACATATCCATTACTTGATTCGAATTCGAAATGATGATATACTCAATTTATAAATTAATTCGAATTAGAAATAAATATTTAAAAATGATGTTTGATTTTTCCATTGCTAACACAAAATCCTATTTTTAAGGAGGCCTTCCCGTGACTGAAATCATTGAAAAATTGCACCATATCACTGCTATTGTTGGTGCCCCTAACCAAGTTTTTAAATTTTACCGTGACATCCTGGGTCTTCGTTTAGTCAAGAAAACCCTAAATTACGACGACCCTTACACTTACCATTTATATTTCGGTAACAATGAAGCTGACGCCGGGACCATCATCACCTTCTTCCCTTGGGAAAATAACCACCTTGGTCAATTGGGTGACGGTCAAGTGGCGACCACTTCTTTTGCTATTCCAGTTGGCAGTTTAGATTTCTGGACTAACCGCTTGGAAGCCAAAGGCATTCAATTTGCCCGCGGTAGCCGTTTTGACAATGCAACAATTCTCATCAAAGATTTCCATAATTTAAATATTGAGATGGTTGAAAAGGATTGGGGTAAGGCCAATACTTACGCAGTCGACGACATTACGCCTGAAACAGCTATTCAAGGTTTTGCTGGTGCGGTTTTATATAGTCACCGCCCTGGCCATACGGTTGAATTGTTCGATCAAGTTTTCGGTTGGCATAAGGTGGGCGAGGACGACCAATATATCCGTCTTCAAGCACCTGGTGAACGGAAGGAATGGCTAGATATTCGAAAAACTGCTGATTCTTTTGGTAAAATGGCTATCGGTACAGTTCATCACATCGCCTTTGAAGTGGCGGACGAAGAGGCCTTAAACTATTGGCTAGAAGTAGCCAAACAACGTGGTTACCACACTAGCGATATCAAGAACCGTGACTATTTCAAATCCTTATACTTCCGCGAGCGCGGCGGGATTTTGATTGAATTAGCGACTGCTGGCCCAGGTTTTACTTGGAACGAGACGTTTGAAGAACTTGGCAGCCAATTATTCTACCCAGCCAAACATGAAACGATTATCGACCAAATTAAAGCCAACTTGACACCCCTAGATTTCTAAAAAGGAGTTCATCTATGAGTTACGAATATATTTATCAAGCAGCAGAAAACCAAGCTGAAGCCAACACCCTACTACTTTTACACGGTACAGGCGGAACTGAGCACGACCTACTAGACATTGCCCAATTTATCGATCCCAATGCCAACATCCTATCATTGCGCGGTAACGAGCCTGAAGGACCCATGAATCGCTTCTTCAAACGCCACGGTGAAGGCAACTTAGACATCGAAAACTTGAAATACCATGCCAAAGACCTGTATAATTTCATAGAAGCCTTGGCAATGGAAAAAGGGTTCGATCCAGCTAAAGTAGTGCCAATTGGTTATTCAAATGGCGCAAATATTGCTGGCGGTGTTTTATACCTATTTGACAACCCTTTTAAGGGCGCGATCTTACTCCACCCTATGGTGCCATTTAGAGATGAAACGATGCCCAACTTGACCCATACACCTGTCTTTATCGGTGCTGGTTTCAACGACCCAATCTGTGCACCAAGCGAAAGTGAAGAACTTAAAACCAGCCTAGAATCAGCTGGTAGCCCAGTTACCCTTCATTGGGAAAACTATGGCCATTCCTTATCTATGCCTGAGTTACAAGCAGCGAAAGGATGGTACGCTACCGCTGTTGGCTAATACAAAAAAAGGAATGATAATCAATGGATTCTGATCAATTATTAAAACGCATTAACGAGCTAGCTGCTAAGAAAAAAGCTGGCACGATCACTGAAGAAGAACTAGTTGAACAAAAAGAGTTGCGCCAAGTTTACTTGAAACAATTCCGTTCAGCCTTCAACGACATTATTTTAAACACGCGGGTAATCGACCCTGAGGGTACTGATGTGACACCGCAAGCCGTTCGCGACGCCAAGAAAAAACAAGCCCATGAACAAGAAACAAAGACTGAAGATTCAACAAATATAGATAAATAAAAGCTAAATATCAAAAAGATGGGTATCACCTAGCAAACCGGTGATACCCATCTTTCTATTAAATTAAGTTAAAATATTAGCACCATTTGATTGAATGACGTCACAGTGCCAGAAGAATGAATCTTTACGTGAACGGTCAAATGTGCCATTTCCTTGGTCATCTGCGTCTACATAGACGAATCCGTAACGTTTAGACATTTCAGATGTTGACGCAGATACTAGGTCAGTACAGCCCCAAGGTGTATAACCCATTAAGTCAACACCATCTTCAATGGCTTCGTGCATTTGTTGGATGTGTGATTCTAGGTAGTTGATACGATAGTCATCATGGATTGAACCATCAGACTCGACTTTATCGAAGGCACCTAAACCATTTTCCACGATAAATAATGGTACTTGGTAGCGGTCATATAATTTGTTTAAGGTAATCCGTAAACCAACTGGGTCGATTTGCCAACCCCAGTCAGAGGCTTCTAGATAAGGATTTTCTTCTGAAATAGAGAAATTACCTGCAGTTGCGCCTGCGCCTTCATCCGGATTATGGCGTGCAATCGATGACATGTAGTAGGAGAATGACATAAAATCAACTAGATGTGCAGCTAAAATTGCTTCATCACCCTCAGCCATTTCCACGTGAATGTTGTTCTCTTTGAAGAAACGTTTGGTATAGGCTGGATATTTACCACGTATTTGAACGTCTGAGAAGAATAGATTTTCGTGGTCTTTGTGAACTGATTCCATAACATCTAATGGGTTTGGCGATGCAGGGTAAGCTTTCATCACTGTTACAACGCCATCGCGTTTCTTCAAATATTCTGTGTCTGCCTTACTTTCATCTTTTAAATAGAAGGCTCTGTTAAAGTTAGTTGTTGATAATTGATTTTCGGGAACGAATGTTCCATAATTAAACTAACTACAATAGGGTTGGTGATGATTGTGAGAGTGACTGAAATCCTTAAAGCCATTCAAAAACTAAATCCCGCAGAGAAGCACAGATTACGTGAATACTTAATTGATGCACTTACTGCATCAAGTTCGACTGGAACCGTTCTTCACGAAATATCTGAACGTAAAAATAAGAATGGTTATGAATGTCCTGATTGTACATCAGAACATATTGTTCGATTCGGTAAATATACAACAATTGTTGATGGCGAAGAGGTTAAAAAGCAACGCTATCGCTGTAAGGCTTGTAAAAAGACATTCACTGACCTCACAAATACAGTTCTATATCGAACTCGTCACCTTAACCAGTGGATTAAATTTGTTGAGTGTATGATTGAAGGTTATTCTCTTCGGAAGTCTGCTGATTTAATCGGCAACATCACTCACGTCACTTTATTTTATTGGAGGCACAAACTACTATCATCGTTAAAGCAAATGGAAATACCTAATTTTGAAGGTATCGTTGAAATGGACGAGACCTATTTCCTGTACTCAGAAAAAGGGCAAAGAAAAATTAAAGATAGAAAGCCACGCAAACGTGGTGGTTCTGCAAAAAAACGTGGTATAAGCAATGAACAAGTGTGTGTATTAGTTGCAAGGGACCGTGACAAGACTACTATTTCGCAGATATCAGGGTTGGGTAGGTTAACGAAAAAACAATTAGACAAAGCCATCGGGCATAGGCTTTCAAATGAAAATATACTATGCACGGATTCTTGGCGTGCATTTAAAACATATGCTGCTGAAAAGGGAATAGATATTTACCAATTCAAGTCCGATGGTAAAATTCGTAGAAAGGGGCTTTATCACATCCAGAACGTGAATAATTATCATAGCAGACTAAAAGGATGGATACAACGATTTAATGGTGTTGCGACCAAATATTTAAACAATTACCTTGCTTGGTTTCAGGTCTTGGAAATCATCCAACATCAAAGAAATGAAGTAACAATGAATGACTTGATTATTAAAAGGAATTTAGTACAGAATTCAGAAACTTATGATACAATCAGGTTAACTAAATTTGCTGTATAAACACTGTTGCTTATTCAACTAACGGGCAGGATTATTCAAGGAGACTTGTGAAATGTCAATAAGTATTGAGAGGAGGTATATTTACATTATGGAATTTATTTTTGTATTATTTATTTGTCCTATCATTGTTATTTTAGCTTCAATTGTAGGTTATCTTCTATTTAAAAATTGGTTTGTGATGCCGTTATTGACACTCATAATTTTTACTATCTTAACTTTTACTGTTTTCAATGAATCATTTTTTATTTGGGTAGTGGTTTATACAATAGTTTCTGTTGTTGTTAGCTTGATTATGAAATATATTAAAAAATAGCTATATTTGTGAATAGATATACTTAAAGTAAAGGGTGCTTTAGTGGAATAAAACATTATTACTAATTAGAACTTCCAGAAAAATGGAAGTTCTAATTTTTTACCTTATATCAACAATAAACTTTAACATAGCCAAATAGAAACGTAAACGCGTCACACAATGTCTTACTTCCTTAACGTTTTCCTTGTCTCCGACTTTATCGACAATATCTTCTGCTAATTGAGTGTATTTCGCCATTTCTCTACTCCTCTTCTTTTATAAAATCTAACTGACTATTGATATAAAAAAGACCCACAAATCTATTCCTGAAATACCTTAGGATGGGCGTATGTGTAGGGAGGTACACACACGCCTATCCTAAGCTACTAATAAAATAGAAAATGCAGGTCTTGCCGGCCGAACCGTAACGAATCCAATATTTTTCCGTAACTAGACATTATTTTATTTTTTTCTATTAGCTGAGTGACTAACGAGATTACCAATATGTAGGATTAAATATAATAATTCCATATCATTGACTTGCCAGCCCTTGGCTTCTAATAGGTATTCTTTAATTTTATCGGCTGCTTCTTTCTCTTTAGGATAGGAAATGAAGGCCAATTCCACCATCCGGTCATTTTTCACCGAGTGATTATCATTATCTTGCTCTTGTCCCTGGCGTATTAAGTAATAACGAATGTGGGTGACAAACCGCTGAAAATAAACTGAATTTTCATCGATATCGATATTCGTTGTGAACTCAACGATACGAATAATATCGTTGGTCAATGCCATCTGTTCATAAGCAGATTGGTTGGCCGTTCGGTCCAGTTGGACATTTACGAAATACAAGGTGATTGAGGCGACTTCTGTTTACGGAAAATTCGGTGACAATTGTTGTCGGGCCAAGTCCACCGCTTCTTCAGCGATTGCATACTCTTTAGGGTAAATTCTTTTGATTTCCCATTGCATGGGATTCATCAAATTGGGATCTTGCTTTTGCTGATGTATCGCAAACAAGATATGATTGGTAAGTGTGAGGAAGAGATTGGGATTAAAGGCTGCATCCATTTTTTCTTTAAATAAGGATACGATTTTATAAATCCAATATATTTCTTCATCACTGGCATTTGTCATCACCATCAAAATGTGCTCGAGATCAACGTCTCCTTCAGGATAATAATGTTTTTCAATATTGTTGCCATCGATTGGATCGCCAACCTTGGCTTGGAAGCCTAACCCTTTTCCAATTAAAAACATTTCACGTCCGTCATCATCACTTGAAAACACGACATTATTATTAATTCTTTTTGCGATTTTAAAACAAGTTTCCCCATATCCTCTCTTGATGTATTGATGGGGACAAGTCCTTATATACAAAAAAGACCAAAGCATAAAAGTATAGCTATTAGTTCCAAGACTAATCTGCGATAACTTTGATGCCTGGTCTTGCCGGCCGAGCCGTAACGAATCCAGTATACAGAGTACTTGTTCTTTATCTAATTGCAATATTACCTCGAATTGAAAGCGTTGTCTACAAATTTCGAAAGCGTTTTCTAAATATTGTAATAAACGATAAATTCGGTTGACACGAGCAGCATAGAATATTACTTATATTTTTATACCTAGATAACGGTGCAAGTTCATTTGATATATATTTTTTTCCTTGGCTACCTTTGAAACTCTGAGTCCGATTGTCTTCTGTCATATTTTAATAATAAAAAACACCCTCATCGCTTTGAGGGTGAAAAAGGAAAAAACAAAAATGAAAGGATGATGCAATCTATTAGAGGTCTAGATTGCCTCAAAAACATTATAGCATGGTTCAAATAAAAATGAAAGCCTTTTTATGAAACGTTTTCAATGTTGCTATTATAGGATTTCTCTATCATTTGTGACCTAGTAAGTCATTAGACTAAAAATTCATATAATGTAGGACTTTCGGATACCGAAATGTAATTGGCATCGAAATTTTTCAACCTTTCTAATAAACCTGGTAGGGTTTCATAATCACCCAGCAGGATACCGACTAGAGCAGGGCCATTTGATCGAGAAATTTTCTTGGTATATTCAAACTTAGCGATATCATCGTCCGGCCCCAAAACGTCCGTTACAAATTCTCTTAATGCGCCTGGTCTTTGCGGGAAATTCACTACAAAGTATTGTTTGGTTCCAGAATAGATCAAAGCTTTCTCCTCAATTTCCGCCATGCGGTTGATGTCGTTATTACCACCAGAAATGATGCAGACAACTGTTTTGCCAACAAGGTCTTCGGCCATATTATCTAGGGCAGATACGGTCAAGGCACCTGAAGGTTCGGCTACGATGGCTTGCTTGGTGTACAAGTCAATGATAGTACCCGCAATCTTACCTTCTTCGACTGTTTCAATGCGGTCGATATTGTCTTTCGCGTATTGGAAGGTGATGTCCCCTACCTTACCAACTGCTGTACCATCCGCGAATTTGTTCACTTTCTCAAGTGCTGTCGGCTGACCTTGGTCAAGGGTTAGTTTCATGGACGCTGCACCGGCTGGTTCAACGCCAACAATTTTGGTTTCAGGCATGGCTTCACGGACATATGCAGAAACACCAGAAATCAATCCACCCCCACCGATAGGCACTAGGACATAGTCGGCAGTTTCCCCGTCGGCAGTTAGGCTGTGGTGGATTTCAACTGATAGTGACCCTTGGCCAGCGATGACATTTTCATCATCGTAAGGTTCAATAAAGGTCATCTGGTTTTCAGCACCAAATTCATGCGCAGCTTGGCTACACTCATCGAAAGTATCTCCTTCAATCACAATATTCACATAGTCTCCACCAAAATATTTTACTTGGTTAATTTTTTGAGCGGGTGTCGTATTCGGCATATAAATCGTTGCCATTACTTGCTTTTCGTTACAAGCAAAGGCAACCCCTTGGGCGTGGTTGCCGGCTGAGGCACAGATAACACCTTTAGCTAAATCATCTTCACTGAGTTCACTAATTGAATAGTAGGCACCTCTTAATTTAAATGAACGTACAACTTGTAAGTCCTCACGTTTCAAATAAATGTTGGCCTTATACTTCTCAGATAAATATTGATCGTATTGTAAAGGTGTCTGCTTGACGACCGACTGTAATTTTTTGTAGGCACTCAGTACCTTCTCCTTATTGACGCGTTTGACCATGTAGTCTCCCTCTTTCGTTTTGACCCTTTTTGTATAGCTTTAGTTGTTTGTGTCTACAGCATTCTCTTTAACGAACGGCATCATTTCGCGTAAGCGACCACCTACTTCTTCAATTTGGTGCCCTTGCTCTTTTTCACGCATTGCATAGAAGTCTTTAAAGTCGTTATCGTAATCATCTGTGAAACGTTTAGCGAATGAACCATCTTGGATATCATTTAAAACATCCTTCATACGTTCTTTCACATCCGGTGTAATTAAACGCGGTCCTGATACGTAGTCCCCATATTCAGCAGTATTTGAACATGATTTACGCATGTGGTCCATACCACCTTCATACAATAGGTCTACGATTAATTTCAATTCATGCATTACTTCAAAGTAAGCAATTTCTGGTTGGTAACCAGCTTCAACTAAAGTTTCAAAACCTGCTTGAATTAAATGCGTGGTCCCACCCATTAATACAGTTTGTTCACCGAATAAGTCAGATTCAGTTTCTTCACGGAAGTCTGTTTCGATGATTCCTACACGAGTTGCCCCGATACCATCAGCCCAAGACATGGCTAAGTCGCGCGCATTACCTGTTGCATCTTGATATACCGCAAATAATGACGGCACCGCTGAACCTTTCGTAAATTCACGGCGTACCAAGTGTCCGGGTCCCTTAGGCGCAACCATGAACACATCAATTGAAGGATCTGGTTGGATGTTTTTGAAGTGGATGTTGAAACCATGGGCGAAGGCTAAAGCATTTCCTGCTTCTAAGTTCGGCGCAATTTCATTGGCGTAAGTATCTTTTTGAATTTCATCTGGTAATAAAATCATGATGATATCCGCTTTTTTCGTTGCTTCGGCAACTGAATATACATCAAATCCATCGTTACGCGCACGGTTTGCAGAGCTACCTTCACGGATACCGATAATGACATTTTGGCCATTATCTCGTAAGTTTTGCGCATGTGCATGTCCTTGTGAACCATAGCCGACTACAGCGATTTGTTTACCTGATAATACATTACTGGTCATATCTTTTTCGTAGTATACTTTTGCCATATTTTTTGCCTCCATATATGTTCTGTCGAGTGTTCTTGTGTCAATTCTTTGAAAAATAGCTATCCTAGCCAAGCTCAGATGGATCTAACAATGTTGCACTCGCCACATCCACTTGCTTCAATAATTGTCTGGTCAAAAGAGTCGCGGCTTCCAAATCTTGGAAATTAATCCCTATCGTAATATAGGAAATCGCCGGATCGTCCGTCCCTGCTAGGGTTAAAGTGTCAATGTTATAACGCGGTTTAAGAACAACTTGTGTCACCCGGTTTAAAACACCAGGCCTATTCACTACTTTTAATCGGATAAATTGAAAGATCATGACAAGCCCTCCATTTCATTATTTGCCTTACCAGATGGCACCATCGGGGTAACCCGTTCGTACTTATCAATCAAGACTTCTAATACATAAGCCCCGTCATAAGCCAACATCTCATCTACCGCCGCCTGCATATCCGCTGGGTCCGTTACCTTAGCCGCTTTCACGCCTAAAGCTTCCGACAACATCACGAAGTCTGGCAAGCTCGATCCAAATTCAGAATGCGAATAACGGTCTGAATAGAAAGCATGTTGCCACTGATGCACCATCCCAAGCACCGTATTATTTAAAATAATAAATTTCGGTTGAATGCCATAATGTTGGATGATATTCAATTCCTGGTTGGTCATTTGGAATCCTCCGTCACCGATGATCCCTACAACAGGATGTTTCTCATCCGCCGCAAATGCCGCCCCAATCGTTGCCGGCACCCCGTATCCCATAGTACCCAGTCCACCTGACGTTAAGTTTTGGCCAGGGAATTGGTAAGGATAATACTGGGCAGCCCACATTTGGTGTTGGCCAACGTCGGTCACGATATAGGCCTGACCATCCGTCGCCTTCCCTAAGTAATCCAGTACCGCTTGTGGTCGAATCGCGTCTGTCATCTCAGGCACCCGAGTAGGATGTAAGGCTTGGTTAGCCGCTTGGTGAGCCAACCAGTCCGTCTTATCAGACCAGCCCTCGATAGCTCCTTGTAAAAGGGCCCCCAAAGCCGTTTTAGCATCTGCCAGTAAGGCAATATCTGGTTCCATAATCTTGCCAATCTCCGCTAAATCAATATCCACATGGATAATCTTGGCATCCGGCGCAAAATTGTCAGGATTAGAGGCCACCCGGTCGTCGAAACGGCTACCAATATTTAAGAGACAATCTGTCTCCATCAAGGCCATATTGGCTGCATACGTTCCGTGCATCCCTGCTAGCCCTAAGTTTAGGGGGTCATCACTAGCAAGTAAGCCAATCCCTAGTAGGGTATGGGTTACCGGGATATTGTACTGATGAGCAAAGTCGCGTAGTTCTTGGTGGGCTTCAGATTTCACCACACCGTTCCCTACTAACAGCAAAGGTTTTTCAGCTGCAAGCAAAGCTTCCTTAATCGCAGCTACCGCTCCCAAGTCTACCTCATGATCCATGTTGTAACCTGGTAAATCGAAGCTATCATCAATATCTTCTAAAGCTACTTCCTGCACGCCGATATCTTTCGGAATATCCACTAAGACAGGTCCTTTACGGCCGGAATTCGCTAAGTAGAAAGCTTCTTTAATGATACGTGGAATATCTTTAGCATCTTCAACTTGATAGGCATATTTCGTGATTGGCGTCATTAAAGAGACAACGTCGGTTTCCTGAAAGGCGTCTTTCCCAATACCAGATGTCGTAACCTGGCCCGAAATGACGACTAGAGGCACCGAATCCATCTGCGCTGTCGCCACCGCAGTGACAATATTTGTCGCTCCCGGTCCACTAGTTGTCACCGCTACACCCACTTGGCCAGCCACACGGGCGTAACCATCAGCCATGTGACCAGCACCTTGTTCATGACGAGCTAAGACGTGATTGACATTCTGGCGGAAAAATTCATCATATATATGTAAAGCTGCACCACCAGGATAGCCAAAAATAATCTCTGCACCTTGATCTCGCAAGGCATTGACGAGCAATTCCGTTCCTATACTGGTCTTCTTCGTTCTCTCCACATGAGCACCCCATTTCTTTAAAATTTCATTTCCTTGGTATTGAAAGCAATAAAAAAGGCACCCCACAAACAGTATGTGGGATGCCAAGTCCCACTCAACATCGAATAGGACTCAAATTAACAGTAGTTAATTCCAGTCCTACGTCACGATAATGACTACAATATTAAAATTCGTTTCTTTGAACGATTTCATAATGAGTGAAACTCCTCTCGTCTTTTTTAATGATTCAATAACGGAAGTATACTGAGAACTCTTTAACTTGTCAATGGCTATTTTTAATTGTTTTCTCATTTATATATCTGTAATTCGCCATATTGACTTTCTTACTTGGTATGATAAGTTTAATTTAATAGAATATTCGACTACATTCAGAAAGGATACGCCCATGACATCAACCACAGAAAAAACCATCATCGAACTCGACAATGTCTGTTTCAACCGCCAAGATAAGGCCATATTAAAAAACATCCAATGGACCATCAACCAGGGGCAACACTGGTCCCTACTTGGTTTGAATGGGTCTGGTAAGTCGTCCATCATCAATATTCTAACCGGCTATCATTTTCCCTCTAGCGGTCAGGTGAGGGTCCTTGACCAGTTATTTGGCGTATCCTCAATCCCTGACCTACAAAGAAAAATCGGTATAGTTTCTGCTCGGATCAACCAGGAAATCCCAAGCCACTTATCTGTATTAGACACCATTATTTCGGGTAAATTTGCCAGTCTAGGCCTTTATCAAAAAGTAACGGATTCTTTAATCCAGGAAGCTGAAGACCTCTTAGAAACCTTTAATTTCGCCGCATTTAGGAACCGCAGAATGGCGACCCTATCTCAAGGTGAACGACAAATCGTTTTGATTTTACGGGCCTTAATGACCCAACCTGAATTATTAATCTTAGATGAACCAACTAGTGGACTAGATTTATTTGCCCGAGAAAATCTCTTAGCCATGCTGGACAAATTGGCCAAAGAAAAACCAGAAGTCACCCAATTAATGGTGACCCACCATACTGAGGAAATTATCCCACTTTATCAAAAAATTTGTTTATTAAAAGATGGGGAAATTTTTGCCAAAGGGGATCGGCCCTTGATGTTAGACCCTGATAGACTGCATGATTTCTACGGCCAGCCAGTACTTTTACGTCCCTTTAAAAAAGGCCGTATCTTGGTAATGCCAAAATAATTTATACAAGAACTTTCAAGTCTTCGGCATGGCTTTCACTCTCATTGCTTTTAAGAGAAGATGCTAGGAAATATTTTGCCTCGGCTATACCTTACTTTCAATATTTCCCCATTCACATGTAAAATAATTCCTTCAAAGAGGCTGATGACTAAAATCATCAGTCTTTTTTGACGTACCTAAACTACCTATGCTGTATTGCACGATATCGTTATTCAAATTCACGGTACTCAAAAAGCCACGATAGTCTATCGCGGCTTTGAAAGGTATATATAATTATTTGAGTATTTGACGGAATGAATGTCACCCAAATTTAGATAATAGGTTCAGATACGTATGCGAAGTCTAGTATCTATTCATAGTTTGCACGGTAGTATTGGTTAACACGCAGGTTTAAGTTTTCCAAGAAGCCTGTACCATCTGTTAGGCCATCTGTTAAAGCAACTAGGCTATATTGAGCTTCGTCGTTTTCATAGTAGATACCACCGTCATTTAAGGCAGTGCCGTAGTTACCATATTTATTCGCCATCAAACTGCTGTTCACGTATGTTGTAAATAAGCGGTCTGGTGAAGTATTCAATAGATAATCAACAATCGGTTGGTAGGTATCGTCAGTAGCCAATAAGTTGTAGTAAGCAAACAATAATTCAGCGGATATGATGTTATCGTCATAGAAGGCGTCATCAATTGTGACGTCTACACTATTCGCGACATTTGTTTTGAAGGCACCTGATCCATAAACTTCGTTGTAGTATCTAATCAACATATTAGTTGCCGTATTATCTGAATGCATTAATGAATCGGCCATCAATTCTTCAGTTGTATATGCGGCTTGACCTGTGCCACTACCCACTGCAGCAGTAATGGTACCGTCACCCTCTTCATAGTCTGCGTATGTATAGGTAACCTCTGTATCCCAGTCAACATAGCCCTCTTCAATCGCATCTACATACATTACCGCTAGCGGTAACTTAATCGTAGAAGCGGCAGTTTGGAAGGTACTTTCGTTAATTGTGTATCTTTCATCAGTTTTAAAGTTGGTATATTGTAGCGAAACTTGGCTTTCATCTACGCCAAACTCTGCCATTGTTGCTTCAATCAATTCATCTATTGAGGCATATTGGCTAGTATCGATTAGTTCAATACCTGACGCTTGCATTAAATCCAAGTTATATACTTCTTCATCACTTAAGGTTAATGGGGTGCTACCTGAAGATTCACTTGCAGTAGATTCGTCTACTGTCGCTGTTAATGAATCGCTTGATGCATTCTCATCATTATATTTAAATATAGCAATTAATACCGCTATTAAAGCCACTCCTAGAACGAAGAAGGGCACTAGCGGTTTAATACTAGATTTTTTTCTTCTTTTCGACATGCATTACTCCTTATTCATTTTTAATATTCTATGGGCCTCGTTCCATGCATTTGCATTTTACCAAGAAAATATGATTATACTGTGACATTCTACCACTAATTGTGAATGAATGATGTTTTATATTTTAAGAGTATGTTAATTCTATATCTCATCACAAAAAAAACAGAGTTGTGACTTCATATCACAACCCTATTCTCTTTAACATTGCTCGCATTATCGGGTTTAAAAAG
>OMJG01001230.1_pt1 | contig 15525 bp, 10 predicted proteins | sample 1646431 | NCBI WGS metagenome assembly OMJG01 (sample SAMN03771674, study PRJEB25209) | food metagenome | isolation source: Cotija cheese | place: Mexico:Jalisco,Michoacan | collected 2011-12-12
GCGAAGTGAGCAGCCACAAAGGCTGCGAAGAATCGCTGAAAGCGATTAATCAGCGGGGTACGAGCGAAACTGTCAAGTGAAACGTCGTAGGCGAAGTGAGCGGACGGCATCGTCCGCGAAGGCCATCGCCCCGGCGATGGTAAGAATCGCGCAGCGATTGCCATACGTCGTAATACGTAACGCAACTGTTCGCGAATTCAATCGTCTCGTCTGACTCGTTCTCCGGGAACTGTGCGCAACAGCACGCAAAGCCGACAAATCAAGCTGCTTTGCGTGCTGTTGCGCATAGTTGCGTATTCACGGAGTCGAGTCACGGATGACACTGTGCACCATGGCATGTGAAGCACTCGGATTGCCAGGCTCTGCGTGCCATGTTGCACAGTGTCGGTCTGTGATGGGTGCGTGATTTCTGGTGTTGTGTATCGGGCTCCGTCCAGGTGGGCGGAGCCCGATGATGATTCAATCCCGTGGCGGATACGGATTTTCTTGCTCCAAACGGCAGACGCGCCGAGGCATCCCAAGTTATTCGGTTGTTGCCATACTGTAGGGGAAAATAGAAGATTCAGGTGATGGCAGCAGGACAGCGACGTCGGCTAAGGTTTTGTACGGTCTGTGAGCAAGCGCTTGCACACAGTGGGAGACTCCAGTGGACTCGGTTCGTGCCGGTTGCGGCTTCGTGACATTGAGCGGCATTCCGGACGACATCGATACGGGAATGCCGAAAGTCGGCACCACGTCACATCTGTAATCTAGCCGATGCAGTGCAACGAAGAAAGGATTCGTCATGACCAACTCCGAACGAGTCGTGCTCAGTGATTCAATTCGTACCAACGGGGAGACCCCCAACCCCTGGTGGACGAATGCCGTGGTCTACCAGATTTATCCGCGCAGCTTCCAGGATTCGAACGGCGATGGTTTCGGCGATCTTCAGGGCATTACTTCCAGACTCGATTATCTGGCGGATCTTGGCGTGGATGTCATTTGGCTCAGCCCTGTGTACAAGTCCCCGCAAGACGACAACGGCTACGACATCTCCGACTACCAGGACATCGACCCGCTCTTCGGCACGCTTGAAGACATGGATGAGCTGCTCGCCCAGGCGCATGCGCGCGGCATCAAGGTCGTCATGGACCTCGTCGTCAATCACACCTCCGACGAGCATGCGTGGTTCCAGGCTTCGCGCGATTCTCAGGACGAGCACGCCGACTGGTACTGGTGGCGCCCTGCGCGCCCCGGTTTCGAGCCTGGCACGCCAGGTGCCGAGCCCAATCGCTGGGGCTCCTGCTTCGGGGGTTCTGCTTGGGAATACGACCCTAAGCGCGGCGAATACTTCATGCACAACTTCTCCAAGAAGCAGCCCGAGCTGAACTGGGAGAGCGAGAGCCTGCGCAAGGCTGTGTATTCGATGATGAACTGGTGGATGGATCGCGGCGTAGACGGTTTCCGCATGGACGTTATCGTGATGATTTCCAAGGTGATGGACGAGAACGGAAAACTGCCGGGTGAGGCCGGCTGCCTTCTGGAAGATACCCCCGTGGGGCCGGAAGGGTATTCGAATCCAGGGCCGTTCTGCACTGACGGACCGCGGCTTGAGGAGTTCCTCAAGGAAATGCGCGCGAGCGTGTTCGAGGGACGCGAGGGCGTGATGACCGTCGGCGAAGCTCCGGGGCTGTCACCAGAGCGCACGGGCGTCATCTCCGACCCGGCGAATCATGAGCTGGACATGCTGTTCCTCTTCGACCATGTCAGCATCGATCAGGAGGGCACGAAGTGGAATGTCCTGCCCTTCGAAGCGACGAAGCTCAAGGACATCATGTCCCGCGAGCAGGAGGCCGTGCGCGATGCGGGCTGGGCCAGCCTGTACTTCGACAATCATGACCAACCTAGAATCGTGTCACGCTGGGGGGATACCTCGAGCGAGGAGCTGCGATCGCTGTCCGCAAAGGCTCTCGGACTGTTGCTGCATATGCATAGAGGCACCCCCTACATCTATCAGGGCGAGGAACTGGGAATGACCAATGCCGGTTTCACCAGACTCGACCAGTACAGGGACCTCGAATCCATCAACATGTATCACCAGCGCGTGGAAGAGGCGAAGGTCCAGGACGCGGCATCCATGCTGCACGGTATGGCTGTGATGAGCCGTGACAACGCGAGGACGCCCATGCAGTGGGACTCGACCGCATATGCCGGATTCACGGCCTCGTATGCTCCGAAGGAACCCTGGATCTCGGTGAATCCCAACCATGCGACGATCAACGCCGCAGCGGAGAGCCGCGACGAGGACTCTGTTCTGGCCTTCTACCGCAAACTCATCGAGCTGCGTCACACGAATCCGGTGGTTGCGGCAGGGTCATGGCATCTCCTGGATAAGGATGACGAACACGTGTACGCCTTCACTCGTGAGTTGGAATCCACAGGTGAACGTTTGCTGGTGGTTGTGAACCTCTCCTCGCAAAGCGCCGAGGTGCCGCAACAGACCGCGAAGCTTCTGGGAACCGATCAGTCGGGTGTCATGGCCGCTTCGCTTGGTGCCGTGGACTCGGGCAAGGTGCTGATCAGCAATTATTCCCAGGACGACACGGCGGCTTCGTTGCTGACGGGCAGGCTTTCGCCCTGGGAGGCGCTGGTATACGCTCTCTGAACCGTGGTCTCCGCCCTGTATAGGCCGGGATACGATAACTGCACTAAAAGGACAGCAATTCGGTAAGAATTCTCCGAAAAGCTGTCCCTTTAGTGCAGTTATCTCATAAATGGGTGTCTGTTGTGCGGGGGATTCCTGCAACAACCGGGTTAGGTCCGTCACGATGCGCGAACCGCGTAATTGTGGTTTGTGAGCCATCTTCGGCTTTCCCAGTGGAGAGTAGGTTGAGCGCGTGTTCCTCGAAATCCGTGCCTTCCGTGGACGTAGTGTGCCCGTGAAGCTGGTGTGCTATAGCTTGAAGAAGGATAGAGAGTGCCCAACAATGCAGGGCCGTGCCCTGCTCGCGGAAACGAGGAAATGTGGGACGACTGATAATCGTATCGAACAGATTGCCGATGTCTCTAGATGTCAGTGATGACGGGTCATATTCCCTGCGGCAGAACGTCGGCGGTCTGGCGACGGCCATCGGGCCTTACCACAAAGCGCACAAGGACAGCATCTGGGTGGGGTGGAGCGGTATCAACCCGGATGAGCATTCCGATGAGGAAATCGATCGCATCCGCGAGGAGTACGAGACCAGACGATGCGTGCCGATTTTTCTGAGCAAGCATGAGGTCGATGGATATTACGCGGGCTTTTCCAATGACACCATGTGGCCGCTGCTCCATGACTTCGCCCATGAGGCCCACTTCGAGCCCGACACATGGCAGACATATCAGGAGGTCAACGCTCGGTTCCTCGAAACCCTGATTCCTCTGCTGCGCAAGGGCGACAAGGTTTGGATTCAGGATTATCACCTGATGCTGTTGCCGCAGATGCTGCGTGAGCATTTCCCGGAAGCCTCCATCGGCTGGTTCCTGCATGTGCCCTTCCCGAGCCCCGAGATTTTCCGCTCGCTCCCGTGGAGCAGAGAGATACTCGAAGGTATTCTGGGCGCGGATCTCGTCGGATTCCATACGGTCGACTATGCGAAGAACTTCGAGGGGTCGGTTGAGCTGCTCCTCGACAAGCACAGCGATGCGGAGGGCCGGTTCGCGATGCCCGATGGGCATGACGCCGCAGTCGACGCGTTCCCGATCGGCATTGATTACAACCTGTACCGCCGGACCTCGCGTTCCAACCTTGCCCGGATGATGCGCAGGGGCATCGAGGAGGCTGCGGGCAAACGCCCCCACAGCCGCTTCCTGAGCTCGTTCACCGCCGAAAGCAACGCCGCGGCGGAGGCATCCACCAAGGAAGGCAGCTGGTGGAGTCACTACGCTCATGAGGAACTGCCTGAACTCAATCTTGCCAAGTCCGCTGCCGGGGGAACGACCAAACCCAACAAGGTCATCGTTTCCGTGGATCGTCTGGATTACACCAAGGGCATTCCGGAGCGTCTTCGCGCCTATCAGCGGATGCTGGAGAAATATCCGGAGTGGGCGGGGCATGTGACGTACTACCTGCTGGCCACACCGTCCCGTGAAAACGTCGATACCTATAAGCGATTGAAAGAGCAGGTCGATCAGCTTGTCGGCCAGATCAACGGGCAGTATTCCTTGCTGTCCTGGTCCCCGATTCACTACATCACTCGTTCCCTGCCCATCAAGCCGGTTTGCGGAATCTATGCGGCCGGGGACGTGGCTTTGGTGACGCCGTTGCGTGACGGCATGAATCTGGTGGCCAAAGAGTATCTGGCATGCCATGACGGGCGTGACGGGTCGCTGGTGCTGTCGGATATGTGCGGTGCGGCGGCGGAGCTTTCTGAAGCCTTTATCGCCAACCCGTACGATACGGAGGCTGTCTGCGAAGCGCTTCACGATGCTTTGGAGACCAGCGTCGAAGAGTCCACACGACGGAATGTCGCCATGCAGGCGCGATTGAAGGCACGAACCGCAGCGACTTGGTGCGCGGGCTTCATCTCCGCCTTGGAACAGGTGGCCGATGTCAGCTCGGCCGACAAGCGTCTGCGCATGAGCCAGCGAAACGATTTGATGGACCAGTGGCGCAATGCCAAGCGTCGTCTGGTGCTGTTCGACTATGACGGGACGTTGACGCCCCTGGCCCGTACCCCTGATCGCGCAAAGCCCACCAAGGCCTTGAAGGAGCTGATGCGCAGTCTGGCGTCGCAGCCCGGCGTCGACATGATCATCGTCTCAGGCAGAAGCCATGAGACCATGAACGATTGGTTTGCGGATCTCCCCGTGGGTATGATAGCCGAGCACGGCGTGTGGTTCTGGAAATACCCGCAGGTCGGGGAAAGTCCCGATGGGGTTGACCCGGCGAAGACCTGGGAGCAGGGCTGGACGCGCGCGTTGAATCTTCCTGATGCCCAGGAGTGGAAGAAGACTATTCAACCGATTCTGGAACAGGCAGTCGAAAAGGTGCCGAATTCGCTTATCGAACAGAAGGATGACGCGATCGCATGGCATTATCGCATGAGCGACCAGCAGCAGGCCGCGGATGAGAAGACCGCGCTTCTGGAATCCTTGCGCACGGTTACCGGCAAGCTCGGACTTATGGTGATGGAGAACGCCATGGTGGTCGAGGTCTGCCCTGTTTCCACCAGCAAGGGGCAGGCGGTACGTCCGTTGGTGAACAGCGACGCCTACGACTTCATGATGGCCGTCGGCGACGATAGTACGGATGAAACCATGTTCGCCGTGATGCCTGATGATTCCTGGACGATCAAAATCGGTCAGGGACTCACCAAAGCCCATACAAGACTGCAGAATCCTGCGGCTCTTCACCGCTTGATCGGGTACCTGAACGCCGAATCCGCCGTAGCTGAACTTGAGTCGGAATCGTGATTGTCTCAGTGGGACATCACTGCGCGCATTTGTGAGCCGGATGCTGTAGGCTTTCGTCTTCGCGGGCTGCAAAGCGTGGAATGTGCCGGCGCTCCATTGAGAGATGGTAGGAGTCGGCTGTGCCGTTGCAACCTGTGACGATATGCAGTGATTACTTGGGTATGCGAGATGGACGGTCATGACAGCAGAGCAGCGTGAATTCCTGGCGGGTTCGATTCGTACCAACGGGGCCAGCGAGAATCCCTGGTGGGCGAATGCGGTGGTCTACCAGATATATCCCCGGAGCTTCCAGGACACGAACGGCGACGGTATCGGCGACCTCCGTGGAATCATCAGTCGTCTCGACTATCTTGCGGATCTCGGCGTGGATGTGATCTGGCTGAGCCCGGTTTATAAATCCCCGCAAAATGACTATGGCTACGACATCTCCGACTATCAGGACATTGATCCGATGTTCGGCACGCTCTATGATATGGATGATCTGATCCAGGCCGTGCACCAACGCGGCATGCGGATCATCATCGACCTTGTGGTGAACCACACCTCCGACGAGCATGCCTGGTTCGAGGCATCGCGCAAAGGAACCATGCCCTACGCGGACTGGTATTGGTGGAGGCCCGCGAAAGACGGCCATACGCCCGGTGTGCCCGGTTCAGAACCCAATAATTGGGGATCGGATTTCGGAGGTTCGGCATGGGAGTATTCGCCGGAACGTGGCGAATACTATCTTCATTCCTTCTCGGAGAAGCAGCCTGACCTGAATTGGGAGAATCCTGCGGTTCGCCAGGCGGTGTACGACATGATGAACTGGTGGATGGATCGTGGGATCGACGGTTTCCGCATGGATGTCATCACGCTGATCTCCAAGCCCGTCGAAGCAGACGGTGAACTGCCGGACGGTGTACCGGGGGAGGACGGTTACGCCAATGCACAGATCGTCATGGCCGACGGGCCCCGTCTCGATGAATTCCTCAAGGAGATGCGCCAGCAGGTGTTCGAGGGACGAGAAGGGTTCCTGACCGTCGGAGAGGCTCCTGGCATCACCCCGGCACGCAACCAGGCGATAACGGACCCGGCGAACGATGAGCTCGACATGCTGTTTCTGTTCCATCACGTCGAATTTGATGCCAGAGGCAGCAAATGGAATCCGCTGCCGCTTGACATCGTGCCGCTGAAGCGCATCATGGCCAGCGAGCAGGAGGCCGTCAAGGAATCGGGTTGGGCAAGTCTGTTCTTCAACAATCATGACCAGCCCAGAGTGGTGTCACGTTGGGGCGATACCACGACGGAACAATTGCGCTCGCTGTCGGCGAAGGCCCTGGCCTTGGTACTGCATATGCACCGGGGTACGCCGTATATCTATCAGGGAGAGGAGCTCGGCATGACCAACGCCGGCTTCACCGCCTTGGACCAGTATCGAGATATCGAGTCCTTGGACCTGTACAAATTGCGCGTGCTGGCGATGAAGCTTTCCACGCATGACCAGATGCTCGACGCTCTGGGCAGACGCAGCCGCGACAATGCCCGCACTCCGATGCAGTGGGATTCCTCGACCTTCGGGGGATTCACCGAGGAGGATGCGGCGTCGGTTCCTTGGCTGCCTGTCAATCCCAACAAACGGATCATCAATGCCGTCGACGAGCAGCGCGACCCCAATTCGGTTCTCGCCTTCTACAAGGAGTTGATTCATCTGCGCCATACGAATCCGGTGGTTTCGGCGGGCGGCTGGACGTTGCTGGACGGCGACGACGAGCGGGTGTATTCCTTTGAGCGCTCTTTGGAAGGATTCGATCTGTCGGACACCACCGAACTCTCGCGCGTGGTCGTGGTCGCCAATCTGACAGGGCACACGGCGCATATACCTCCGCAGACGGCAGCGGCTCTGGGCCTTGACCCCGTGGCCTTCCCGGTCGAGGCATCGGGTATGTCAATCGACGAGGAAAATCTGCTTATCAGCAATTATCCCAGGCCGCAGACAGCGTCCACGTTGCTCACAGGAAGGCTCGCCCCATGGGAAGCCTTCGCCTATCAGCTATGAGGAAGCCTACATCTCCGATTTCCCGGCCCTCCAATATCCCATGAAGGCCACACGAGAACGGTCGATGCCATGGTCTTTGACCAGAATCCTGCGCAGGCTCCTGACCGTTGCCGCCTCGCCAGCCATCCAGGCATAGAATCCTTTGACGTGAGCCTGTTCGGGAACCTCCCAGAGGAGCTCCCTATCGACATCGATGTCCGTGAATCCACTTGAGGCAAGGGCGGCTGCGCTGGTGGCATCAGAGGCATCAGCGGGGAACAAGGCCGGATGCTCGGCGGTGTAATCTTCCACCCGAGTGATGAGCGAAGCGCCGTGCGCCAGGTTCGTCTGACCCGAAGAACGACTGACCCAATCGAGTGCGAAACCTTCAGGATGCGGCAGCTGCAGAGTCGTATCGTCTTCATGAGGGACCTCTATCAGGGCTTTGCCCTGGCCGGACCAATGTGAGTCAAGCAACCCCTGGAGTATGCCGCCTATTGCAGGAACGGCGGTCTCATCGCCGGCAAGGAGGATGGTGTTCGCCTGTCCCGGGTGAAAGTCGATGCCGATGGACGAATCTTCTGCGCGACGGTCGGGGCCGATGATGACGAGCTGGGAGCCGACCTCCGCCTGCTGTGCAAAAGTCCCTGCGGGACCGGGATCGTTATGGATGACGAAATCAACGGACAGCTCTCGGCGCTCGCAATCCGCTGAGCGAATGGTGTAAGTGCGTATCGGATTGCGGTCTTGAGGTACCAATGCCCGCCACTGTTCCCACCATGAGCCCTGTTCCACTGAATCAGGCGCGAATAGATGCGGGTCTCCCCATCTGCCACCTTCTAGAGGCAGCAGGATTTTGATGCGCTGGTCCAAGCCGTCCGTGCCGATGTATTGAAGGTCGTCGCCGGTGAAGACGAGACGGCGGAAGCTTGTGGAGAGCTGTTCCGTGCGGGCGACCTTGACCAGATACGGTCGGAATGCAGGTATCTGCTTGGCGGATTGCCCTTCATTCGGTTGCGAGGAATTCATCTGTTGTCCCTTCTGCTGTTCGTCGTGCATGCGTATCCGGATGCTGTGTTTGTCGGGAAAATCCGCTCACCGGGGTGCTTCCTCGCGATGTGGCGAATGCCGATGTCGACGTTCCTGCAGGGAGTGGCCGCGATCGGCGATCATCATGGGCAGTCCGGACACGGGATCGGCAATCATTGCCGCGTGTATGCCGAACACCTGTTGCACGAGCCTTTCGGTGAGTATTTCGGAAGGTGCGCCCAAGGCTTCGCAGTGGCCCTCGTGCATCGCCAGTATCCAATCCGCATAGCGTGCAGCAAGATTGACGTCATGAAGCACCATGACGATTGTGGTGCCCTCCGTGATGTTGAGGTCGCTGAGAAGGTCAAGGACTTCCAATTGGTAGGCCACATCGAGGTACGTCGTCGGCTCGTCAAGCAGCAGAATCCCGGTTTGCTGAGCCAGAGTGAGGGCAATCCACGCTCGTTGACGCTGCCCGCCCGAGAGCTCATCCACAGGACGGTCCGCGAGAGCCGTCATCCCCGTGACCTGCAGGGCGTGGTCCACAGCGGATTGGTCCTCTGCCGACCACGTGCCTGAGAAACGGTGATACGGGTAACGACCGCGTGAGACCAGATCGTTCACCGTGATGCCTTCAGGCGCGATTGAGGACTGCGGGAGCAGCCCGACTTTCGTGGCGACCAACTTGGTCGGCATCCTGGCAATATCCTGGCCGTTAAGTAGGACCGCGCCATTGCGTGTTTTCAGCAATCGCGCAAGCGCCCGCAGCAAGGTGGATTTGCCGCATCCGTTCGGTCCGATTATCGCTCCCACGGAACCAGGTCGGATATCGAGGTCGATGTCGTTGACGACGATATGTGTGCCGTAGCCGACTGAAAGATTGCTTGCCTGCATGTGGTCGGTATCTCCGGCGATTCCGTTTGCGACGTCTGTTTGCAAGCCGCTGTGCGCGGTCTCCGCTCCACCGGCTCGGCGGCGAGGATGGTCTATCATTCCAGATTCCCCTTTCTTGCGGCCAATGTCATCAATATCACCAGAACCGGCCCGCCGATCACACTGGTGACGACCCCGACCGGCAGCTGTTCGGAGACGAGGTGCTGCGCCACAATATCGGAAGCCAGTACGAGGCTCGCTCCGACCAGCGCCGATTCCGTCAGCGCGGAATCCCCATGTCCGCTAAGCCGTCTGGCGATTGGACCGGAGAGAAATGACACGAATGCAATCGGACCTACCGCGGCCGTAGCCACCGAAAGCATGGACACGGCCACGATGATGATGGCGATCTGAGACATGCCGACTCGGATTCCGAGACTTGCTGCGAGGTCGTCCCCGAGGCGCAGAACGTTCAATCTTCTGGAAAGTGCGATCATCGCCGCACCTCCGATGAGCAGGGCGCACATGGAGAGGGCGACATCGCTCCACTGAGCCCCGGCCAGACTGCCCGTCAGCCATCGCGATGCCGATTGGATGTCCCATTGGTCGGCGTGCACCAGCATCCATGAGCTGAGCGCGTCGAGCATGGCTCCGAGCGCGATGCCGATGAGAATGAGCCGACCCAGAGAGAGGCCGCCTTTCCACGTCAGCCCCGAAACCACCAAGGCGGTTACGAGGCCTCCTACGATGGCCAGCGTGCTCAATTCAGGCCCCGACAGTCCGAGAACGACGATGCCGAACACCGCCGCCGTATTTGCCCCGGCGGTGATGCCGATGATGTCAGGGCTGGCCAGCGGGTTGCGCAGCAGATGCTGGAAACACGAACCAGCCAGACCGAACGTCGCCCCGCAGGCCAGGGCGGTGAGCGACCGCGGGATGCGGAGCTCCCCCAAGGCGAAGGAGATGCCGGGAATCCACTCGCCGGAGATGACCCGCCATAGATCGTCGAAGCTGTAGAGCACCGTGCCGAAGGTGATGTCGACGTACAGGAGCGAGCATACGAGCATGACCAGCAGCAGGCACACCAGAACCTTGCGACGTATGCGTCTGGTCCGAGCATCCGCTGTGGATGACAGTGCAGGATGCCGATAGGAGCGTGTCTGATTCATCGTCAGCCCTCCTCCTATATCGGCTGCAGCCTGCGGCTGCGTACCAGGAGAATGAAACATGGGGCACCGATGATGGCGGTGACGATTCCCACCTCCACGTCGGTGGGGCGGGTGAGCACGCGACCGATGGTATCCGAGGCCACCAGGAGTATGGGACCCAGCACCAGGGAGAGGCCGAGTATGCGCTTGTATTCAGAACCGACCAGCAATCTCGCGGCATGAGGTACGACAAGGCCTACGAAGGCTATCGGACCGGCGAGTGCCGTGGCGCTCGCGGACAGCATCACTGCTGCGGCCCAGGCGCCGAAACGCACGGTGCGAACTCGGCTCCCCAGTCCCGTTGCCAGGTCGTCTCCCATGGCGAGCGCGTTCAAGCCCGGCAGACAGAGCGCGGCGATGCCGATGCCGATGCCGATAATCGGCAGTATCGGCAGCATCAGTGAGAAGCGGGCTCCCGACAGCCCTCCGACCTGCCAGAAGCGATACGACGATATGACGTCTATCCGTGGCAGCAGTATCGCCGAAGTCACCGAGGAGAGCATCGCTGCGACCACTGCTCCCGCGAGCGTCATCTTCAACGGGGTCGCTCCCTTCGCTCCGATTGAGCCAAGGAACCACACGCAGATCGCCGCCGCGCATGAGCCGAGCATCCCTACCCAGACGTATTGAATAGGAGCGCTTAAGCCGACCGTGGCCATCGAGAGAACAATCGCGAAGGCCGCACCACCATTGAGACCGAGAATCGAGGGGTCGGCAAGCGGATTCCTGGTCATCCCCTGCAACAGCGTCCCCGCGGTCGCCAAGGCCATTCCGACCAGTATGCCCAGTGCCATACGCGGTATGCGCAGACGGACGGCCTCCGCGGAGACGCCGGTCATCTGCGGATCGGTCAGAATCCACACAACTTCAGAGAGAGGTACGGAACGTGAACCTATGGCGATCGAGGTCACCGAGAGCACACCGAGTATCGCCAGAGCCGTGATCAGCAGCAAGGCATATCCTCCTGTCCCACGCGCAGTTGCTTTGTCTCGTATGACTCCGTGCATGATGCCCTGAAGTTCCCGTCTCCCATGATGTTTGTCGTCGCCTGCCTGTGATGATTCGTGGCCGTTCATGAGCCGCTTGCCACCCGTGGTAATCGGTCTTTGAATTGGTGTCAGCCGACCTTCGCCGCCGCTTGCGCCAATACCTTGGCATAGTCATCCACCGTGGAGGGGATGGAAAGGGCGGAAGGGGCAATCGCGCTGCCCAGCTTCGAATTCAGGTCTATCACTACTACGGAGCCTCGTTTCACCGCCGGAATCTGAGAAATCAGAGGGTCCTTCTGCAAGGTGGCGAGGGTGGCGTCGTCTCCGTAGGTGACGATGATGTCCACATCGTTGAACTGATCGACATTCTCGGCCGCTATGTCCTTGTAGAAGGAATCCGTGGATTTCGAAATCTTCTCCACTGAGGCCGGTGTCGACAGGCCCAGGTCTTGCAGGAATGCAGGTCGTGTGTCGGCTGTGGTGTAGACGCTGACCGTGGAGAGCTTGGTGGTGTCGAAGTACATGACGGCGGCGTTCTTGCCTTGCAGTTCCGCATGTGCGCTCGCGGCTTTGCTGATGGCGGCCTCGTCATCCGCGATGACCTGTTTCGCTTCGCTTTCCTTGCCGAGGGCTTTGCCGCTTAAGGTCAGGACCTGTCTCCACTGTGCCGCCCAGGCCTTGCCGGGGTAGGCGATGGTCGGCGCGATTTTGCTCATCGTCTGATACTGGGCTTTCGAAATGCCCGATTGGATGCCGATGATGATGTCGGGGCTGGTCGAGGCGATGGCCTCGGTATCGATGTCGTCGCTTTCATCGTGCAGTTTCGGCGCTTTGTCTCCTGTAGCACCCAGTTTCTGCAACGCGCTTTCGGTCCAGGGAAGGATGCCGCTGCTTCCTGCAGCTCCGTCGGTGATTTTCGGCATATCCACGGGGATGACTCCAAGGGCGATGACGGCGTCCTGGTTCGTCCAACCTATCGTCGAGACGCGAGAAGGCTGTGACTTGATGGTGGTGGTGCCGTAGGCATGCTTGATGCTGACGGGGAAATTCGATGAACCGCTGGCATTTGCATCCGAGGAGGTCGTCGATTGCCCGGTACCCGTGCAAGCGGTCAAGGCGATGACGCTCAGCCCTGCCAGGGCCGTCGCTGCCAGGCGTCGTACCGAGCTCAAGGTGCGTCTGTCACGTGCGAATATATTCATCATGGTTCCCTTACCGGTTAATCCGTATTCAATGGTGTGTGCCTCCTCTCGCAGCGCTTTGCGGATGATTGAGGTCATTCATAGTCGTTCATCTGCGAAGGGCGGGAAGCGAAATCAATCTAGCAGAGCACAGGCGCTTTGAATAGGTCTTGACATTTGTTCGGACAGCGGCTAGGAACAGCTTGGAAGTCCGGGGATTCGCCGTCTTCGTGACGGTGCCTGGTTCGGTATCGCCGATGCCGTCTGTCCACGTAGTGAACGCATGCCGGCGGATGCACATGCACTCGTCATGTGCGGGCGTGATAATGAATGCCATGCAAAGCGACGAAGTCCAGAAGTATCTCTTATCCGATCATCGTGCCGAGCTGCTTGCCGCCGAGCAACGTCTGCAGGGCACGGTCAGGCATACGCGTATCGAAGAGTCTCAGATACTCAGCGAACGCAGCGGACACCGTGTGCTGCTCAAGCCGGAGAACCTGCAGCTGACCGGGTCGTTCAAGCTTCGGGGCGCCTACAACAAGATTGCCTCCCTGTCGCAGGAGGACCTTGACAAAGGCATCGTCACCGCCTCGGCGGGCAACCACGCTCAGGGTGTCGCTTTCGCCGCCAGGGAGAGGGGGGCGCAGGCTACGATTGTGATGCCGCAGATAACCCCGCCGCTGAAGGTCGATGCCACAAGGGCCTACGGCGCCGAAGTCGTGCTTCAGGGCAACGTCTTCGATGAGAGTTTCGCCTACGCCCAACGTCTGTCGACCGAAAGGCATATGACCTTCGTCCATCCTTTTGACGACTACCAGGTGCTGTGCGGGCAAGGCACCATCGCGATGGAAATCCTGCATGACGTGCCGGACGTCACGGACGTCGTCGTGCCCATGGGCGGGGGCGGCCTTGCGGCGGGCGTCGCGCTCGCGATCAAGACCTTTCGCCCGGAGGTGCATGTCATCGGGGCAACGCCGGTAGGGTCGCCCGCATGGCGTGAATCATTCGCGGCTGGGCATGTGGTCGAGGCCGAACAGGTCAATACCGCGGCGGAAGGCGTTGCCGTAAAACGTCCCGGTGACCTGACCTTCGCCTTGTTGCGGGAGTATCTGGACGACATCGTCCAAGTGACCGAGCGCGATATTTCCGAGATGATTCTGCTGATGCTCGAAAAGCACAAACTCGTGGTCGAGGCAGCCGGTGCGGTTCCCCTGGCTGCATTGTCCCAACTGGATATGCAATCCAAGGTCTTTCAGTCCGAGCCCGGTCCCCATGTGATTGTGCCCATCGTTTCCGGTGGCAACATCGATACGGTGACCATCGGTGCGGTTATCCAACGCGGCATGATTTCCCGGGGCAGAATCATGCAGTTCGGCGTTGAACTGCCGGATATCCCTGGGCAGCTCGCTAAAATCGCCACATTGCTCGCCGACCTGAGAGCCAATGTCATCGAATTGAACCATGACCAGTTCAAGGCCTCGGGGCATTATCGCAACGGCGTGCTGCTTGAGGTCACGGTCGAGACCAACGGGCCCGACCATATCGCCCAGGTCTTGGACACCTTGCGGGGCGAAGGTTTCCGAGTAGAGCAGGTCTACTGATTCTCGCCCCGGTGGTTTCGGCCGGTCAGCTCCTGCTTGCCTGAATCGTTTCCTCGACGAGCCGGGGCAAGGCATCCTGGATGGGTTCCCTGATGAGCGTGGTGGCCAGGGAATCGTATTGGGTGCGTCCCATGTTCATGATGGTGATGGGGACGCCGGCCTGAGAGGCAACCGGCACCAGTGACGCTGCGGGGAAGACTTCCAGAGTGCTGCCGATGACCCATAACTCGTCGGCCGATGTCGCCAGCCTCATGCTTTTCTCCATAGCCCCTTCCGGCAGGGCTTCGCCGAAATACACCACGTCGGTTTTCAGGATGCCACCGCAGGTCATATTGGAGCGGTATGGAAGCTGACGATGACAATGCGGGTCGGGTTCTTCGTCAAGATGGTTCATGATTGTCGCCGTGTCATACCGTGCGTGGCATTTCAGACAGTGCGATGTGCCGATGGACCCGTGGAGATTCACGATGACATCCGGGGAGTTGCCGGCTTTTTCATGTAATGCGTCGAAATTCTGCGTTGCCAGCAGACTCAGCAGTCCCGCCTTTTCCAAATGCACAAGGGCCTTGTGCGCGATTCCGGGTTGCGCGTTCCATACGGGCGACTCCTTTTGCCAGCGCCAGGAGTACTTACGTTCCTCCGTATCCGTCATGAAGGCGTCGATGTCATACACGCTCATCTGCTCAGGGTGTTTTGTCCACACGCCTTCAGGCCCCCTGAAATCGGGAATACCCGCCGAAGTCGAGATTCCAGCACCGGTCAGTACCGCTATGTTCTTGCTCATACTGCCGTATTACCACCTGTCGTGTGAACGATGGAATGCATATGTGATGCCTGTGCGGTACCTCCTTGACTCCTGCCGTTGAGGTGAGGAAAGGTGCGTGGTGCTTTCGGGGGCGAAAGAAAGGTGCGACACGCCGCATTGCGATGCACGGCAATCCTTTTTTCTCTGGTCAGGAGCGTTAATCTGGTGTTGTCGAGAGTTTTCGCGCATATTCGACACGCCGATGGAAGCTTGGAATGCCAAGGCTCCTACGCTTCACTGCGCCTATCAATTTGCATAACAGGCCCCTCAAGGGTAAGTTTGTTATTCGCTGCTCAGCACGGCGGACTTCTCCTCAAGGGAGTTGGAAAGCTTGCTGGTGTGGTGGTGGTTTGAGAACTCAAGAGCGTATTTGTACTACTTTTTATAGT
>OMJG01001232.1_pt1 | contig 15515 bp, 17 predicted proteins | sample 1646431 | NCBI WGS metagenome assembly OMJG01 (sample SAMN03771674, study PRJEB25209) | food metagenome | isolation source: Cotija cheese | place: Mexico:Jalisco,Michoacan | collected 2011-12-12
GAATTATCTGGAGGTGTCCAGTTTGTTGACGACATCGAAACAGATTAAATTATCTAGTTTAATACCAACAAAATTCCATAGCGTGTGGCGTGCGTCTTTAGATCCTAATAAGTTACACATAGCTTGTAAAGGTGGGCGTGGCTCTGGTAAGTCATCAAATGTGGCACATATAATCGTGCAAATGCTTATGCGATACGCAGTAAACGGTGTGGCTATACGTAAAACGGATAACACTTTAGAGCAATCTGTATACGAGCAAATAAAATGGGCGATTGCAGAACAACAGGTAACGCATTTATTCAAGTTTAACAAAAGCCCATTGCGTATCACTTATAAAACTAGAGGTAATTACATTGTGTTTCGTGGAGCGCAAAACCCAGAGCGCATCAAGTCATTAAAAGATAGTCAATTTCCGTTTGCAATCGGTTGGATAGAAGAACTAGCGGAATTTAAAACTGAAGATGAAGTAAAGACCATTACTAACTCACTTTTACGTGGTGAATTAGCCGATGGTCTTTTTTATAAATTCTTTTATACGTATAACCCACCAAAGCGAAAACAATCGTGGGTGAATAAGAAGTATGAAACGCAATTTCAACCAAATAACACGTTCGTACACGCTTCAACATACTTAGATAACCCTTTTATAGCCAAAGCCTTTATAGAAGAGGCAGAAGCTACTAAAGAGCGTTCAGAAAGGCATTATAAGTGGGAATATTTAGGTGAAGCCATTGGTTCTGGTGTAGTACCTTTTGATAATTTAGACTTTGAATCTATTTCTGATGAGTTTGTCGCAAATGCAGATAATATCAGAAACGCAGTCGATTTCGGTTATGCAACAGACCCTCTTGCATTTGTTCGATGGCATTACGACAAAAAACGTAACGGTATTTATGCAATTGATGAGATTTACGGACAGAAGATATCAAACAGAGAGTTTGCTAAGAAGATAAAAGCTAAAGGTTATCAATCTGACGAAATATATGCAGATAGTGCAGAACCTAAATCTATTGCTGAATTGAAATCAGAGCATGATGTTAAACGCATAAAGGGTGTAAAAAAAGGTCCAGACAGTGTGGAATATGGGGAGCAATGGTTAGATGACCTAGATTTTATACGAATAGATCCAAAACGCACACCTAATATTGCTAGGGAATTTGAAAATATTGACTATGAAGTTGATAGATATGGAAACGTAAAACCTAGATTGGTAGATAAAGATAACCACACGATTGACGCAACTAGGTATGCCTTCAGTGAAGATATGAAGGCAAACAAAATCAAAGTAAAACTATTTAAAGGAGGGGTGTAATGAACACACAATACATATCGTTTCACGCTGGGGAATCAGTCGTCATGCTGCCAGAAGGTGTTAAGAATGAGTTTATATTACCAAAAGGCACTGCTATGACTGGTAAATTACTTCGTGAAATGATTGATAAACATAAGCTATACGTTCCTAAATACCTAGAATCAAAACGGATGTACGAGAATGATTACGGCATTATGCACCGAGAAGATAGAGCGTACCACAAGCCAGACAATCGCTTGACGGTCAACTTGGCTAAATACATTGTGGATACGTTTAATGGTTTCTTTATGGGTAATCCAGTTAAGGAAAGCCACGAAAATAAGTTGGTTAACGACTTTGTTTTATCGTTTGATAGACGAAACAATCTGGATGACCACGAAGCAGAACTAAGTAAGATTGCATCTATTTATGGACATGCGTTTGAATATATCTTCCAAGATGAGAATGCAGAAACAGAAGTGGTGTATGAAACACCATTAGGTATGTTCATTATTTATGACGACACAATCAAACATAAACCAATGTATGCGGTACGTTATGACTATGACGAACAAGGGCGAGTGTATGGGGAATTGATTACGCACACCGATTACTTGTCGTTCAAACAAGACAATGTATTTGATATGGCGATTGAAGTGCCTAGCAAAGAAACAAGACACTATTACGGTGGGCTACCAGTAATTGAATACTTGCAAAATTCAGAACGTCAATCAATCTTTGAAAATGTGAAGTCATTGATTAATGCACTAAATAAGGTGTTGTCAGCTAAAGTTGATGATATTGAATACTTTGCTGATGCTTACCTAGCAATACTTGGTGCGGAAATTGAAGATGCTGACTTGGCTAGATTACTTGAAAATCGAGTAATAAACCTTGATGGCGATGGTGCGGACAAGGTGACGATTGAATTTCTTGAGAAACCAAGTTCTGATACCACACAAGAAAACACAATCAACTGGTTGCTAGATTTAATCTATCAAACGGCTATGGTATCGAATGTAAACGATGAAAAGTTCAGCAATGCTTCAGGTACAGCACTTGAAATTAAATTACAACCAATGTCCAATCTAGCGTTGACTAAAGAACGTAAGTTTAAATCAGCAATGCAAGATAGATATAAGCTAGTGTTCAGCCTACCTACGAACGTGCCAGCAGGTTACAGAAACGAATGGCAAAACATTCAATACACATTCACACAGAATATGCCACGCAATATTAGCGATGAAGTAGAAAACGCTAGAAACCTTGAAGGTATTGTAAGTAAGGAAACACAATTAAGCCAGTTATCATTCATTGGCGATGCAAAAGAAGAAATTGACAAATTGAAATCAGAGAAACCGGAAGAAGAACAATACGACTTTCAGAATTTTGGTGATTAAATATGGCAGACAATTATTGGATCAATCGGAACACCGAACAACAGCATATCCAAGACGAAATCATTCGTGATAAGGCTTATAAAGAAGAATTAAAGCGTATTTACATGAATGCTTTTGATAGCATTGATGACGAACTAAATCGTGAGATTACCTTTCTATCAAATAGCGATGGTGTTAGCTATGCCGAAGCCAAACGAACAATTAAACAATTTGATGTCGACCGTTTTAAACGCACAGCAAAACGAATGGTGGAAGAAAAAGACTTTAGCCCAGAAGCGAACAGGCGATTGCGTAGATATAACGTAACGATGCGAACAAACAGATTGGAATTGATGCAAGCATACATCAATTTAAATGTTGTGAGGATGACTGATGATGAAATGGGTTTAATCGAGAAATACCTAACCGATACCGCTATCAACGAAATGAAGAGACAAGCTGGCATTTTAGGCATGACCGTACCAAGTCCTGAACTATTAAAGCGTTCTGTTAAAGCGGTATTAGAATCAGACTTTCAAGGTGCGCACTTTAGCGACAGACTTTGGAATAAGTCAGATGCGTTTAACGCTGACCTAGAGAAAGGCATGCGACAAGTATTGATACAAGGCGAAAACCCACGAGTTGCAGCGAGAGATATTAGGGAACACGTTAAAGATACTGTGGACAGAACAACATATGTAAGCGAACGGTTAGCAATCACAGAAAGCGCTAGGGTCCAAACAGCGACACAACGATTGAGTTTTGAAGAATACGACATTAACAAGTATGTATATATTGCCGAGCCTACTGCATGTAAAATTTGCGGTGCGTTAAACGGCAAGGTGTTCAATGTATCTGATATGCGTGCTGGTGAGAATGCAGCACCGATGCACCCTTTTTGCAAATGTTCGGTGGCTGGTAAAGTCGAAAGGTAGCGTGATCCAATGGCTGAAAATTATGCCCGTATCTAAATTTTGAATACGATGAAAACAAAAAAGGAGATTGAATAATGGGAACTAAAGAATTTATTGAAAAGTGTCAACAATTAGTAGCTGAATATGCCAACAGCCATTTAGATGTAACGGACGGTGCCAAAAAGTTAACTGCTGATGAAGTGTACGTTGTTTGGTCGGTTAAAGCGTTACAGAATAGCAAGGCTTTATTAAGTACACCGTTGCCTGACGGTATGTACTACGAAGTTACTTATAATGGCAATGAAAATGAAATTTACTTCGATGCCTACAAGAAGTTTGAAAACAAAAAGATTGAATTATAACCATTAGCAACTGCTAGTGGTTTTTATTTTGGGAGTGATTAACATGGATGCTAAATATATTTCAGAAAAACTTAAGCTCATTGAAAACATTGGTGATAATGACCCAGAAGTTTCTCACTCTCTTGAAGATGATCTTTATAAAGAAGTGTTAGAAGCTATTGCTAAGGGTGCTGAAAATCCAAGTGAATTAGCTAAGGAAGTTTTAAAAGTTAGTGAATTAAAATTTACAAGATGGTACGCATAAACTTTTGTCCAAGCATTGATGACGTTAAAAGCTATGGTAAAAGTGCAAGCATTTATCCACTGTAAAAGATATGGAAGGAGATATACATAATGAAATTTGATTTACAATATTTTGCCGAAGAACAAGAAGTTGAAAATGCGGAAGTTGAACAAGAAGTCGAAACCAACCAACCCGAGTTTAAATATACAGACGCTGATGTGGATGCAATCGTTAAGAAAAAATTAGCTCGAGCAGAAAAAGAAAAAGCGAACGCAGTAGCAGAAGCGGAAAAGCTAGCAAAGATGAACGCTGATGACAAAGAGAAATACGAACGTCAAAAGCTAGAAGACGAGTTAGCGGAGTATAAGAAACGTGAAGCAGTTCAAGGGCTTTTAAAAGAAGCTGACAGCATGCTAAAAGCGGAAGGTATTGATATTGATGATGAATTGCTTAAAACAGTGATTGGTGACGATGCAGAAACAACTCAAAACAATATCAAGGTATTTGCTGAATCGTTCAATACAGCGGTTGAGCAAGCGGTTAAGAAAGCATTATCGGGTGAAGCACCAGCTAAGTTTAACAACGTAGGCAAAGCGTGGACTAAAGAAGAAATTATGAATGTAACTGATGCAAACGAGCGTCAAAAATTGATTCAAGAAAATCGACACTTATTTTAAATTAAAAGGAGAGAAATAAAATATGGCAACACGAACTTTTCCAGAAACAAACCAACAAGATACTTTAAACTTCCAAGCATTAGAAGCTAAGTCAATTGACTACACTTCTCGATTTGGTCAAAATTTTTCAAAATTCGTAGAAGCGCTAGGTATCACCCGCCAAATTCCAGTTCAAGATGGTTTCACAATTAAATTATACGGTGCGCCAGAAGTTGATTTGGCAGACGGTAACGTGCCAGAAGGTGAATTGATTCCATTATCTAAAGTTACACCAGTTGCGGTAGACAATAAAGAAATCACACTTAAAAAATACCGTAAAGTAACTACTATGGAATCTATCCAAAAATACGGTGCTAATGAAGCAGTGAACATTACTGATGACGCTTTAATTAAAGAAGTTCAAAAGAATATTCGTGGTGATTTATTCACTACTATCAAAGCTGGACAAGCGGTAAACAACTTACGTGAGGGTACTTTACAAGGTGCTTTAGCAACAGCGTGGGGTCAATTAGAAACAGTATTTGAAGATGATACAGTTCGAGTAGTAGCTTTTGTTAACCCATTAGACGTAGCACAAGCAAACGCTGATAAAGAGTTAACATTAGAAACGCAATTCGGTTTAAACTACTACACAACTGCAACAGGTACGGTAGTATTCACTTCAACTCAAATCGAACGTGGTACTATCTATGCGACTGCTGCTGAGAACTTACAAGTGGCTTACATTGCATCAAACTCTGAAGCATACCGAGCATTTAACATGACTACTGACCAATTCGGTTATATCGGTATGGTACACGATACAACTGCTGAAGCTTTAGTGGTTCAAACTGTATTAGCTTCAGGGGTATTGATGTTCCCAGAACGATTAGATGGTGTAATTCAAATTGAAATCGGTGAAGAAGTAACGCCAGTAGGGTAAGGTGATATGAATGGCGAAATTTAAAGCTAACTATAATTTTAAAGGTAAAGCGGAAAATAAAGAGTTCGCTAAAAATGATGAAATTGACTTAACTATCAAACGTGCCGAAGAAATCGAGGAAAACATTCAAAAGCAAAAAGGCTTTGAAGATTTTAAACTAACTCGTGTAGATAAGTAGGTGATTTTATGTCACTATATTCAGTTAAACAATTAACTGGTGGTAACCCACAAGTTGACGTGATTTACGAAATGGTTACACGTAGATTGGAAACTGTTTTGAAAGACGTTCAATTTGTGGACAAGGCATTGGTAGACCTAGAGTACATCATTGACGAAGTAACAATTGTTCGATTTAACCGTATTGGGTCAGAGGGTATGAAGTCAGAAATAGTTGAAGGTCATCGAGTTGAATTTAACTATGATGATCCGTTTTTGGCTTACGCTGATATTATCCAACAATACATTGATGAAAATACTGAATTTCCAATATCTAAAAGGGTGGTGCGTTTCAAATGAGATACGCGCTGCCTATTTATTTTGTGTCGAAGGAAAAACCAGTACGTTTACCTAATGGCGATTGGTCAGAAGGTAGCGAAACAAAGGTGCTTAAATACGCAAATATAAGCGATATGGGCGATGAAACGAAGATGAATGTATTCGGTAATGTGACTGCACAAGGACTTGTTATACGCATTCAAAACGATTATACGAGCGAGTTTAACCACATCGAAATAGATGGCGTTAAATATCGTGTATTGAGAAAGAAAACATTCCGACACGATGCAGTATTTGGGGTTGGTGAAGCTGATGGCGTTTAAAATGACGTTTCGTGGTGACAAAGAGTTGATGCGAAAACTGAACAGAATGTCGAAGATGAAAGAAGCCAAAGAGATTGTTAAAGACAACACCACACAGTTACAAGGAAAAATGATGAATAATGCGATATTCACCAAAGGTTATTCAACTGGAGCGACCAAGCGTAGTATTGCCATTAGCTTTGAAAACGGTGGGCTAACTGGTTTTGTTGAGCCAAAGACAAAATATTCACCGTATCTTGAATTTGGTACTCGGTATATGTCAGCACAGCCTTTTGTTGGTATTAGTTTCCATCAGCAAGTTAAACAATTTTATAGAGATATGCATAATTTAGTGAAGTAGGTGGAATATGATTAGTCCACAGCAAGATATTTACAATACGGTTTATGGTGTATGCGATAAGTTAAGCGATGTGTATGAGAAAGCACCACCTAAAGGCACGCCATATCCGTTTATTTGGTTAGGACAAACTGAACTATTGCCAGATAGAAATAAGTCAGTGATATTCGCAAACGTCATTCAGACAATACGTTTTTACGCAAAAGACACACAACGGGGCACAATTTCACAGTTGATGTTCGATGTTGAAAATGCGTTAAGAGAGTTGAAAGAAACTGACCAATCATATATTGATTTAGTCCGTCCCAACACCACAGTATTGGGTGAAGTTGACGGTAATGACAATTTGTATCATGGCATTTTAGAAGTAGAATTTAGAGTTTATTAAAAAGGAGAGATATACGAATGGCAGAAGCACAAAAAGGTATTGACGTTATTTGGCTTTTTCGTTTAATCGAAGAAGAAGGAACAGAAAATGCATTCAAAATTGCTTTCCAAACAGAAGGCGAATTAACAGAAACACGAGATGCAGATAGTGTAGCAACTAAGGATGGTACTATCCGTATTCCGGGTTCTTTAGAAACAGAAGGGTCTATGACAGCTATTTATTCTAAGAACGATCCGAACGACAAGAAGTTGCGTGAAGCATTACGTAAAGGTACAAAAGTTAGTTTCTGGGAACTTGATTCAGCGGAAACGAATGAAACAGGTAAATATGCTGCGACTTACTATGAAGGATATGTAACAGAACGTAGCAAATCATTTGGTGCAGAAGACGCAACAGAAATCGAATATTCATATTCAATGGAAGGTGAAGGACAAGATGGCTATGCAACTTTAAGTGAAGAAATCGAACGTGTAGTTCAATACGCATTTAAAGACACCACACCAGTAACAGGCGTTCCAGAAGGTTAGTTGATGGGCGGGTATATCCCGCCTTTTTTATTTACTTTAAAACAGATAGGAGATAGAAAATGAACTTAGAAATTAACGGTAAAGATGTAGAAATTGTAGCTGGTCTTAAATTTATCAAGAAACTAGATGAAAACTACACAATTGACCAAAGCGGTATGAAATTTGGTTTGGGTATCCAAAACGCTTATGTAGGTTTAACCACACGAAACCCGCTAACTTTAGTTGAATTGATTCTGTGCGGTCAATTAAAGAGCAAGGAGAAAGCGACAGTCAACGAGATTGAAGAATACATCGAATCACTAGATGATTTAGAGCCATTGTTTGATGATTTTTTAGAACTTTTAAGTACGAGTTCAATTACCAAAAAACAAGTGGAAGTGACAGCGGAGCAATTCAAGAAGGGACTAGAGCAAGCGAACTAGTTTCCACCGATGAAATGATTGACGGTATAGAACTGGACTTGATGCGCTATTGCAAGATATACGACCAAGACCAATTGGACAGAATGACTATTCGTCAATACATGAAGCTGATGAAAGCAATTAACTTGCAACGAGTAGACCAACAATATCAGATTCACTTATCAGCGTGGGTTAACCACCAAGTAGGTGTGACTGAAAATGTTGGAACTGAAAAGAAACCAAAATACAAGCAAGTGTTTAATAAGTTTGAAGATTTCTTCGATTATGAAAAACAAATCGCAATTGCAAAAGGCGAAAAACCTATTGAAAAGGAAAGTATCACAAATGGTATTGATCCAGAGTTTTTAGAACTTATTAAACAGGCAAACTTATAAAAGAAAGGAGGAAAACATGGCAGAATCATATAGTGTACAAGCAATGCTATCAGCAACTGATAACGGCTTCACAAACACGTTAGGTAAGGCTCAAAGTGCATTAGGTAGATTGTTTGGCGGTACCCGTAAAGGTATTGGCGGTCTAGGTAAATTGTCTGGCGCTTTTATGCTCGGTAATTTAGGTGCACAAGCCGTAACTAAAGGGCTTTCTGTGGCAACAAGCGGTGTATCTAGTATGGTGGGTGAATTAACCGATTCATCAAGAGCTTGGCAAACGTTCGATGGAAACATGCGAATGATTGGTAAGTCTGAAAAGGAAATTGACGGTGTTAAGAACTCACTACAAGACTTTGCGACACAGACAATCTATTCAGCGTCAGATATGGCGAGCACATACGCTCAAATGGCATCAGTTGGTTATGATAATAGCGAACAGTTAGTAAAAGGTATGGGTGGTATCGCAGCATCTGCTGAAAACCCAGCTCAAGCGATGAAAACGTTAAGCCAACAAATGACGCAAGCGCTAACCAAGCCAGAAATGCAATGGCAAGACTTTAGATTGATGCTAGAGCAATCGCCAGCAGGTATGTCGGCAGTGGCTAAAGAAATGGGCATGAGCCTAGATGATTTAGTGTTGGCTATCCAAGATGGTGAAATAAGCTCACAAGACTTTGCTGATGCGGTAGCAACTGTGGGTACGAATGATGAATTTAGTGAAATGGCAACTGAATTTAAAACAGTTGGTCAAGCGATGGATGGTTTGCGTGAAGGTGTAGCTAACAAACTAATGCCAGCTTTTGAAGTGTTACAAACAGCGGGTATAGAAGCGGTATCAGGAATTGCTGATGCAGTCGATGCAATCAATGTTGATAACCTTGTAAACGTGGCGAAACAAGCGGTTGATGTATTTAAAAATATGGCAGACCAAATAAAGATGTTCTTTTTAAGTATTTACGACTATGACAACTTTGAATCTATCAAACAAACGTTCTCTGACGTAGCAAACGGAATAAGCACAGCCTTCGAAAAAGCTGGCGTATCTATGGAAAAGATAGGTAATACAGTAGGTGAAGTCATTAGTTACATTGGTAGTGTGATTAGTGGTTTTGCAAATTCTGGTGCATTTACGGCAGTAGTTTCGGCATTTGAAAATGTTCGAAAGGCTGTTATGCATGTATTCCGTTCAATTGGTATTAGCGGTGAAACATTAGGTAATGCGCTAGGTACAGTGGTTAGTGTAATAGCTGACACAGTGGGCGGAATTGCTGATTTCATAGGTAATTTAGATCCAAGTGTTATCAAAATATTCGCTGGCGCTTTAGTTGGGTTAGTCGGAGGTTTCAAAGTTTTCAATTTCTTGAAAGCATTTAATCCATTTGGAATGTTTGCAAAAAAAGGGAAAACAGCACTTAGTGGTTTAACACAATCAACAAGCCAATCGACAGGTATTATATCTCAAGTATTCACTGGACTTAGTTCTGTAATTGGCAGTTTGGCGACTGGTATATCAACAGTCATTACCGCAATGGCGACAGGAATATCTACAGTATTAACTGGACTGGCAACATCAATATCAATAGCTGCACAAGGAATCGCCACAGCGTTTTCTACAATGGCAACAGGGTTTGCAAGGGCAATGGCGATAATGGGTCCAGCTAACATATTAGCTTTAGGCGCTGCTATTTCTTTAGTGGCAATATCAATTGGTGCTTCATTAGCATTGATTAGCACGCAAGCAGAAGGCTTGTCCATGATTATTAGTACATTAGGTGGCGCAATCACTAACTTTGTAGTAGCAGTTATCGGTGCTTTGGCAAACGCTATTGTGACGGTGGCTGGTGTGTTCCCTATCCTAGCAAGTTCATTAGTAATGTTAACACCTTTAGTTACGGCATTAGGTACGTCATTCTCGCAAGTTGCAACAGCGATTGGGGGTGCGATTAGTCAAATAGTTACTGCTATTACACCAATTGTAGCGATCATTGGTGGTGTATTCGTACAAGTCGTATCAATCATAGCGAGTGCAGTCGTTTCAATTGTACAAGCGTTAACGCCAATCATTCCAGCAATTGTGCAAATTGTAACGGTAATTACTGAAAGCTTTACTAAAATAGTTGAAATTATTGCAAATGCGATTGTATCAATAATCGAAGCGATAGCACCATTCATTCCAGAATTAACTGCTATGGTACAAGCGGTAGCGCCAATCTTACAAGAAATGGCAACTGCTTTTACAACTTTAATCGAGAATATTCGACCTATTTTAGAGCAGTTAACTGAATTGATTAAACAATTTGGTGAAACGATTTCCGAAATATTTGAATCAGCAGGCGGTGTATTAGAATCGTTCGGCGATATGGTAAACAATATTCTAAGCGGTGTAGCGGACGTCATTAGATCCATTGGTGAATCAGCAAGAGAAGCTGGTAAAGGCGTTAAGCTAATGGCAGAAGGCGTGAAAATGCTGGTCGATATGAATCTATTCGATTTAGGTGCAACTTTAGCAGCGGTAGCAACAGGTTTATCGGCAATTGGCGATGCAGACATTGCTAATTCGGGCGCTCAAATCACGAAACTAGCTGTAAGCCTTGGAACGTTGAAAGACGCTTTAAATGGCATGCAAGCAAGCGTAAATAGCTTTGCAAGCAACGTTACAAGTTCGTTTAACCGAGTTCAAAGTGTGGGTACAAGTGCTATCAACAAATTGGTTAGCGATGTTCAAAGTTCGTTAAATCGACTTCCAAACGTAGCATCAACTGCTATCAATTCCATGACGAACACCATTCAAAATGGTATGAACCGTATTAGCCAAGTTTCCACTACTACAATGACTAAGATGACATCTACATTCCAATCAAGTTTTAACAAGATTGCTTCACTTTCTCAAAGTGGTATGAATAAAGTTACATCAACAGTTCAACAGTCAGGTAGTCGAATGGCAAGTGCTATGCGCAGTTCCATGAATCAATTGGTGTCATCAATCAGAAGTGGAATGAATCAAGCGGTTAGTGTGGCACGAAGCACAGGCAACCAAATTGTGTCGGTGTTTAGATCGCTAGGCGGTCAATTGCGTTCGGCAGGTAGCTATGCAGGTCAAGGTTTTAGAAATGGTTTAGCTAGTCAAGTTGGCTCAATCATGGCGACTGCACGTTCAATGGCAAACGCAGTATCAAGCACAATCAATAAAGCATTAAGAATCCACAGTCCATCACGAGTAACAGAAGCATCGGGTGGTTTTACGGGTGAAGGTTTTAACAATGGTTTAGCAAGCTGGGTAGGTAAAGTTTCAAAAACCGCTGGCACTTTAGCTAACTCGGCAATGATTGAAGCACAAAATGGTTTCGACAATATGAGTGCAAACTTGAATGGTGTTAAATCAAACATGCAAGCAAATAGCACAGTAAACCATGTAATTAACGACAAATTAAGCAGTGCGCAACCAGCACTTATCAACTTGATGATGGGTGACCAAACATATCGTGCTTATGTGGAAGATATCTCTGGAGAACAAACTAGACGAACTAATTTAGAGCTAGGCTATCTATAAAGGGGGCAAGTGATGTATAAATTTAAAGATTTAAGCAAAGAAGCGTATAGTCGAAGCAACTTGTCCTCTGTAGCTATGCTATACAACGGGAAACTGATTGAGGACGAGATATACGGCTATCAAACATTGACTGTAAAAGGTCGTGAGTATATCGCATTCGAAACAGAAGATGCAGGCAATATCGCTGGTAAAGACGGTGTGATACCAATTACTAAGTCATTGCCAAGTCGTGATATCGAAGTTAAATATCTTTTGAGAGAAAACGATAATCACAAATTTCAATTGAAATATCGAAAACTTATGGCATTGTTAGACACAGAAGTTGACGTGCCTATTAAGTTTCGAGATGAGATGGACGTCACTTATTACGGTCAAATGATTGAGTTAGGGGAAGTCACAGAGACAAGCAACGTTTCTGTGGCTTCTTTTATTATTCGCTGCTACGATCCGTACAAATATAACGATGAATTTACGGCAACAGGAAATCCTGTAAGCGTGTTTGTCGGAACTCCATACAAGACACATCCTAAAGAAACTGCTATCCAATTAAAATCGGACGCAAGCAAAATAACGGTGGATAACAACACAACTGGTCGCCATATTATTTTAAACGGCGATTACAAAACAAATGACAACATCAAGATTGATATTGATAACAAAGTCATCACTCAAAACAACCGAAATATCATGAATAACCTAGATTACATTTCAAGCGACTTTCATGAGTTTTGGATACATGATGGAGATGCTATTCAAGTTACGCCGACAAATTCAGATTTAACTATTAAGTTTCAAGGGCGGTGGAAATAATAGACTTATATTTTTTTAACAACAAGAAAGAGCTAATCGACATTATTTCCGATAGCTCTTTGATTGATAACGTACAAGAGCAGAATTTAAACGGTCTAATTACGCACACAGTGAGCAGTGTATATACCGATAGTGTAGAAGGTGCTGATTACTTTGGCTTGCATGACGTGGACGATAACGGCGTGTTTTGGCGGTATAAAATTGACACCAAGAGTAAACGTGAGGGCAAGTTCGCATTAGATGGCACTTACGAATTATTTGACGACCTAAAAGGTAAGAAAATCATCACTGACTTACGCCCGTATAACTACACAGCGGTTAGAGCTTTGACCGCATTGTTAGAAGATACAGGGTGGCAAGTCGGAAACGTGTCAAGTAGTAAGGTTGGCTCATCCAACTGGTATTACATAAACGCCTTATCGGCTTTTTGGGATTTCCTAGAGAAATGGGGAGTAGAATTCAAACCTCGCATGGAATTCAGTCGAGGGAAAGTTGTCGGGCGTTACATCGATATTGCAGATAGAATTTCCGACGATTACGGCAAGTGGTATGAATACGGCAGCGACTTATTAACCGTTGAAGCGGAAACTGATTTAACTAATATCGCCACCGCATACTATGGTCGTGGTAAAGGCGAGGAAGTGTCATCAGCGGAAGATAACGAAAGTGGGCAAGCTGGATATGGCCGTAAGATAACCTTTGCCGATATCGTTTGGAGTACAGGGGGTGGAAACCCAGTTGATAAACCACTAGGTCAAGAATACGTTGAACTTCCAGAATTAACCGAATTGTATGGTTTCGATGATGGCACGCCACGATATGACATTGTAGAATTTAGTGACATCGAGGATAAGGCGGAACTACTACAAGCGACTTATGACTATGCAATTGAAAATGCTAGACCAAAAGTCCAATTTAAATCTACTGTAAACGAAACTGGTATAGCAGAACTTGGTGAAGTGGTAACCATTATTCGTGATGATTTAAACATTAGATATAAAACTCGCATCTTTAAAATCAAACGCAGCTTCTTTAACAACAAGATTAAAGACTTTGAATTCGGCGATGAGTTGATTATCAGTCAAGCTAAAAGCACTAAGCAAGCGCAAAAGGCTATGCAGAAGCAAATTGATGAAGCGAGCACACTTTGGCTTGTGGCATTGCGAGAAGCGATTACCGATAGTTTTTGGAACGAAGATGGGTACAACTATGACTTACGCGTAGGCAACGAATACGGACTTCCTAGCGGTTATTATAGCTTTGATAGACCGATAGAACAGAACCCTACTAAAGTTATTTATATGGGTGCTGGTAAGTTACTAATTTCTAATTCAAAAGATACAAACGGCGAATGGATATGGCAAACAGCAATGGATGGCGACGGTATAAACGCAAGCCTAATCAACACAGGCGTTTTAAATGCTGAACTAGTCCAAGTCGGTTTAAATAATATCTATTCTTGGTTAAAACTTACAGAGCAAGGGTTGGCTATGGAAGGTAGCGGTGGTTGGCGTAGGTCTGTGTACGGTGCGGAGTCGGTAGAATACAACGGTGGTTATAGTGGCTATGGGGACGATTCTAAAGCTGGTGCGATTGGCATTTTTAGAACTAATTACTATGGAGATAACATTTATAGTAACTGGTTTGAAGACCAAGACTCACAACGAATGAATATTGCTATGGCAGTAAACTACAATTACATGCTATCTCTAGGATATAGGGATACAGAAACAGGAAATCAGCGTCGTTACAAACGTTTCATGACTTTCGATCCGAAAGCAATTGGAGGGCCAGCAAACCAATGGTTCACGCCGAATGAGTTTTATGTGAATGATAATCGTGTTCTTAAAATTAGCGATAGGATAACTGTTCATGCAGTTTTAGATATGGACGGATACGAGATTGCAAATCCGTCAGACGTACGTTTAAAAACAAATATAAAAGAAGTTGATTTTGACGCCAGAGAAGAAATTTTAAAGGCTGGAAATCTAAAACAATACGAGTGGAACAAAGATATAAAGAAAAACGTTGATAAACCAGACGGTGAACAAATTGGGTTGATAGCACAAGAAAACCCGTTTTTTGCCAATATGGAGTCGGAAGATGTTCATTATTTAACTATTCCTCTAAATAAGCAAGTGAACGTCATGTTCCAAGCGTTAAAAGATGAGATTGCGGACCACGAGAATACAAAGCGGGAATTGAAAGAACTAAAAGAATTGTTAAAAGAAAAAGGGGTGATTTAATTTGACACTAGATAACTTTAGAGCTCAAAAAATCATTTGGGATAGAGCGAATAAAAAGATATTCGAGAAAATAGAAGCAAATTCAGGAGACAGCAACGGTAGAAAACTAGTTGTCCAAGTAATCAATCAGGAAGCGACTGAAGAACTATCAGGAACGACTTTATCGTTAGGATGGAAGTCAAGAAACGGTGCTAAAGGGTTAGACGCTTTTCATGTTGTAGACGCTTCTAAAGGTATTTTTGAAATTTATTACACCACAGAAATGCTATCAAACATTG
>OMJG01001233.1_pt1 | contig 15512 bp, 15 predicted proteins | sample 1646431 | NCBI WGS metagenome assembly OMJG01 (sample SAMN03771674, study PRJEB25209) | food metagenome | isolation source: Cotija cheese | place: Mexico:Jalisco,Michoacan | collected 2011-12-12
TTAGTTATGAAAAAATGGATGCTGCTTGGAATTTCATTAATAAAATTTGGAATGCCTCTCGTTTTGTATTAATGAACGTTGAAGGCATGACATATGATGATATTTCTCTTGATGGTGATAAAACTGTTGCAGATAAATGGATTTTAACTCGACTAAATGAAACGATTGAAAAAGTAACGAACTTCTTTGACCGTTTTGAGTTTGGGGAAGCCGGTCGTCATTTATACAACTTTATTTGGGATGATTTCTGTGATTGGTATATTGAGATGAGTAAGGAAGTCCTTTACGGAGAAAATGAAGAACAAAAACAAATGACTCGTAGCATTTTAGTACATGTATTAGATAACATTTTACGTTTACTACACCCAATCATGCCATTTGTGACAGAAGAAATTTGGGAAAAAATTCCACATCAAGGTGAATCAATTGTAGTGGCAGCTTATCCAACTGTCAATGAAGTTTGGACAGATGAACAAGCGGCAGAAGGTATGGAAGTATTAAAAGAATTAATCCGCTCAGTTCGTAATATTCGCTCAGAAGTGAGTGCACCAATGTCTAAGCCAATTACATTGTTAATCAAAACATCAAAAGATTCAGTTAAAGACTTCTTTGAAGCAAATACTAATTATATCGAACGTTTCTGTCATCCAGAAGTGTTAGAAATTAAAGAAGAATTTGATGTACCAGATTTAGCCATGAGTGCAGTGATTACTGGAGCTGAAATCTATTTACCATTAGAAGATTTAATCAATATTGACGAAGAAATTGCTCGTTTGGAAAAAGAGTTGGATAAGTGGACGTCAGAAGTAGCACTTGTTGAGAAGAAATTAAGCAATGACCGTTTTGTTTCAAATGCACCAGAGGCTGTTGTTGCAGCAGAACGTGAGAAACAAAAAGATTACTTAGAAAAACAAGCCTCTGTAAAAGAAAGACTGGCTTCTTTGAAAAAATAAATAAAGGTGGCTGTACAAGATGGAGTATGGAGAAATCATTTCATGGATACATGAACGCACAAAGTTTGGTATTCGTCCGGGGTTAACACGAATCAATTATTTATTAGAACAATTAGACAATCCGCAAGATAAGTTAAAAATTGTTCATATCGGTGGAACAAATGGGAAAGGCTCAACGACAACGTTTTTACGTTGCCTGTTGGAGCAACAAGGCTTAACAGTTGGAACCTTTACCTCACCGTATATCGAATCATTTAACGAACGCATTGCGATTAACGGTCAACCAATTCCTAATGAAGAGTTGGTTGAATTATGTGAAAAAGTGATACCTATCGTGGATAAGATGGATGAGGTACCTGAGTTAGCTCATACTGTTGAATTTGAAGTATTAACAGCTATGATGTTTGATTATTTTGTTGATAAAAAAGTTGACATTGTTCTAGTTGAAGTTGGTTTGGGCGGACGTTTTGACTGTACGAACGTGATGACTCCACTTGTGTCAGTAATTACGACAATTGGTTTAGACCATGTCGATATTTTAGGAGATACGATTGAACAAGTTGCTAGTCAAAAAGCTGGGATTATTAAAGAAGGAAGGCCAGTTATTGTCGGGAATGTTTCAGATGAAGCATTTGATGTGATTAGTAAAGAAGCAAATTCATTACATGCTCCAATCAAACGTTATGGGGTTGACTTTGATAGTCAATACTTACAACCGACTGATAATTGGGGAGAAACATTCCATTTTAAATCAGATAAAGTTGATTTAAAACAATTATCCATAAATATGGTTGGAAAACACCAAGTAGATAATGCAAGTGTCGCCATTGAAGCATTTAATGAGGTGGCTGATATGCTTCATTTACCAGTGTCTAATCGTGATTATCAAAAAGGATTACAACAAGCATTTTGGCCTGGTCGTATGGAAAAAATTTCTGATGAACCATTTATTGTATTAGATGGGGCGCATAACGATCACGCGATGGAAGTATTAGTAGACAATCTAAGACGAGAATTTTCAGATAAAAAAATTCATACGATTTTTGGGGCGTTGACCACTAAAGACATTCAAGGGATGATTGGGTTATTGCAGTCAGTAAATAATCTAGACTTGAAAGTGACCACTTTTGATTACCCAAAAGCTTGTACGAAAGAATTATATGAAGAGATGGGATTAACAGCATATGATCACTGGCAAGAAGCACTATCAGATACATTGAAAGAAGTGTCAGGGGACGATTTGATTTTAATTACCGGATCATTGTATTTTATTTCCCAAGTAAGACAAATTTTATTAGGAGAGTGACGTGTGAAAAAAATAAGCGGCGTTATTTTTGATATGGACGGCCTAATCTTTGATACAGAAGCAGTCTATTCGAAAAATAATATTGAAATTGCACAAAAATTCAAGATGCCTGGCTACGATGAGGAATATTATAAATCTGAAGTTGGTTTAGGTGAGAAGGCAGTTTACCAAAAATATGTCAACGATTTTCCAATGTTGAGACAAGATGAGATTGACCAATTTTTTAAAGAAAGTCGAGCTAGTACATGGGAAGAATTTTCGACAGTGGGAGCACCGATTAAACCAGGTGTGGAAGAATTGTTAACGTATTTAAACAATCACGGCGTAAAGTGTGTCGTTGCTTCAAGTAATAACCGTGAAGCGATTGATATGTTATTAGACAAAGCTGGATTTATGGATAAGTTTAGTGGGATTGTCAGTGGCAATGATGTGACACATGCTAAACCACATCCAGAAATTGTTGAAAAAGCTGTCGAAATATTAGGTACACCAAAAGAAGAAACGATAATGCTAGAAGATTCATTGAATGGCATTCGAGCGTCTTTCACTGCCAATGTACCAGTCATCATGGTACCGGATTTGATTTTACCAAATGACGAAGCGAAAGAAAAAACACTGACTATTAAAGATAGTTTGTATGATGTGTTAGACTACATAAAATCAGTTTAAATCAAAAACTCCTTTTTTCACGTATGTTTTGGGTGAAGAAGGGAGTGTTTTTTTATTGAAAATTAAATGTCGAGAGCAAGAGTATAAAGATCAATTGTTACCTCGCGAGCGATTACTACAATATGGTTCAGAGGTTTTATCCAATGAAGAGTTATTAGCTATTGTGTTACAATCAGGAAATAAGTCAATACCAGTCATGCAGTTAGCAGAAAATATATTAAAAGAAGTGGATGGGTTATACGGATTAAAAACCGTTAAAATAGAGGAATTGATGAATTTAAATGGAATAGGAACAGTAAAAGCGATACAAATAAAAGCTATTGTGGAATTAGGAAAACGATTAGCTTTATCAACACAAGAAAAATATGGAAAAATTTATTCTAGTCAACAAATTGGCGAGCGATTAATTGAAGAAATGAAGGATTTAACACAAGAACATTTTATGGTATTTTATTTAAATGCTAAAAATGAAATCATAAAAAAAGAAACGATTTTTATTGGTACGTTAAATCAATCAATTGCTCATCCACGTGAAATTTTTCATCTAGCCGTGAGGTATTCGGCCTCTCGCCTTATCCTAGTTCACAACCATCCGTCTGGAAATCCAGAACCGTCAGATCAAGATGAAATATTCACAGAACGTTTGGTTTCTTGTGGTAAAATGATGGGGATGGAGATTTTAGATCATATAATTGTAGGAGAATCCGGTTACGTAAGTTTTAGAGAAACTAAGAGATTATCATTGTGAAAACGGGTCTTTACTTGCAATTAAAAGAGACATGAGTTATCATGAATATGTAATATGGTTTTGGATTTCAATAGATGTTGTATGAAACACCCTCTATCGACCGAAAGCAAGTATTACAAAAATTAACATGTGCTACGGCACGAGGAGGAAGTAACATGGCTCAAGGAACAGTAAAATGGTTTAACGCAGAAAAAGGATTTGGATTTATTCAACAAGAAGAAGGAAATGACGTATTCGTACATTTCTCAGCTATCCAAGGCGACGGATTCAAAACTTTAGAAGAAGGTCAAGCTGTAACATTCGAAATCGAAGAAACAGATCGTGGACCTCAAGCAGCAAACGTTGTAAAAGCGTAATTAAATCTAATTAAAATTTTAAGTGTAAGTGGGTTAATCCACTTACACTTTTTTTGATTAATTTGTTGCATGGTATAAAGTTATCGGATAATATGAGGAAGCAGAGCTATATAAAAGGAGGAGTTTAATAAATGGAATTGAAAACATTACTAATAATTTTTTTAATTAATTTTTGTTATGTTACACTAAATACTATCCGTTTCATGTTAACAATGAAAGGGTCACGTGTTATTGCCCCGTTACTTAGTATGGTGGAAATTTCCATCTATGTTGTTGGTTTATCTTTAGTATTAAATCAAATTAATAACCCAGTTAATCTGTTTGTATATGCATTAGGTTATGCTTGTGGAATTGTTTTAGGGATAAAAATTGAAGATTATTTAGCATTAGGTTATATTATGGTGACGGCTATTTTGCCATTAAATGAAGAAAATAAGGCACTTCCAGAATTGTTAAGAGATGAGGGATATGGTGTGACACAAACCATTGCTCATGGACGAGAAGGAGAACGATTAGTACTAGAAATTTTATCTGCTAGAAAATCGGAGCGTTCTTTATATAAAGATATTAAAGATTTTAATGATAAAGCATTTATCATCTCATATGAACCTAAGTACATTTCTGGAGGGTTCTGGACGAAAAAAGTACGTGAAAGGAACAAGAGAAGATGATTACATTTGAACAAAAAAGATTTGATCATTTAACCCGACAAGAATTGTTTTCCATGTATCAACTACGAATTGCTGTGTTTGTTGTGGAACAAAAGTGTCCTTACCAAGAGGTAGATGAGATAGATCTATCAGCTATACATGTTTTGGGAAAAAATGAAGCAGGTGAATTAGTTGCTTATATGAGGTTGTTTCAAGAAAACCAATCTTGGCATATTGGCCGAGTAACTGTTCGAAAAAGTGATAGACATCTTCATTATGGAAGGAAGTTAGTTTCATACGGTCTGTCTTGTGTACCAACTAATCAATTAATAAAAGCACAAGCACAAGAGTATTTAAAATCATTTTATGAATCATTTGGTTTTGAAGCAATATCTGATGTTTATCTAGAAGATAATATTCCGCATATTGATATGGAATGGATAAAAAAAATATGAAAAAACCTGTAAATGCTTAATTATTTTTAGACATTTACAGGTTTTTAGATTATTATTTACTGGATGTTTCAAGTATCATTGGCAGAATCATTGGATGACGTTCGGTTTTTTCAATTAGAAATGGTTGAACGGTATTCACAATGACTTCATTTAACATGATTTCATCACATTCGGGATGTTTTAATGCTTTTCTGATAGCGTTAAATAATAATCGTTGTGTCTCTTGGATTAATTCACCAGACTCTCTCATATAAATAAAGCCACGAGATAAAATATCTGGACCAGCAACAATCATTTTTGATTGATAGTCAACTGTGGCAACGGCTAATACCAAACCATCTTCGGAAAGAATTCGGCGATCTTTTAAAACGATACTGCCAATATCTCCAATCCCATTACCATCAACATACACATCTTCAGCATTAAAGTGTCCAGCACGTCTTGCACTGTCACTTGTTAGGGCTAAGACATCTCCGTTTTCTAAAATAAAACAGTTTTCTTTAGGGACACCTGTTGCTTGAGCTGATTTAGAGTGGATATTTAGCATACGATATTCTCCATGAACTGGAACGAAGTATTTTGGTTTTAATAAACGTAAAAATAGCATTTGTTCTTGCTGTCCACCATGTCCAGATGTATGAATATTATTTACTTTACCATGAATGACATTAGCTCCAGCTTCGGATAATAAATTGATTAAACGATTCACACTAGTTGTGTTTCCTGGAATAGGTGAGCTTGAGAAAATAACTGTATCATCAGGTTGAATCGAAATTTGACGATGTGTTCCATTAGCAATACGGCTTAAGGCAGCCATTGGTTCACCTTGAGATCCAGTACATAAAATCATAATCTCGTTAGCTGGGTATTTATTAATATCACGAGCATCGATAAAGGTATCATCAGGGACGGTAATATGTCCTAACTCGCGTCCGTTTACAATCGCATTTTCCATACTACGACCAAAAACAGCAATTTTTCGTCCAGTTTTAACAGCTGCTTGAGCTGTTTGTTGTAAACGGAAAATATTTGAAGCAAACGTCGCAAAAATGACACGACCTTCAACTTTTTCCACAATTTTTGTAATGGATTCGCCAATCACTTTTTCAGATTTGGTAAACTCAGGTACTTCAGCATTGGTACTATCTGAAAGTAAACATAATACGCCTTCTTCACCTAGACGAGCCATTTTATGTAAATTGGCCGGTTCTCCAACTGGTGTAAAGTCAAACTTAAAGTCACCAGAGTACACGATATTTCCTGATGGCGTTTTAACAACCACCCCATTGGCTTCAGGAATACTATGAGTGGTTCTAAAGAAGCTGATTTGAGTTTTTCTAAACTTGATCACAGTGTCTTCATTTACTTCATGTAAAACGGCATCACGAAGTAAGCCGTGTTCTTCTAGTTTATTACGAATTAATGCAAGAGCTAGAGGGCCAGCATAGATTGGGATGTTTGCTTGTCGCAATAGAAATGGTATCCCACCAATATGATCTTCATGCCCGTGAGTAATGACTAACGCTTTGACTTTTTTGATATTTTTAACAATGTATTGGTAATTTGGTATGACGTAATCGATACCCAGTAAATCGTCTTCTGGAAATTTAATTCCAGCATCAACAATGATGATTTCATCTTGAAATTGGACACCATAAGTATTTTTACCGATTTCCCCTAGTCCACCTATTCCAAATACACCTGTCTCATTGTTTTTTATTTGGGGTTTCATGATTAATTAAACTCCACTAATTCAAAGTTAGTATGTTCTTTTTCATAATCTAAATGGTTTCCTTCTAGGGGTTGGATAAACTCAATATTGTAGTTAGTATGCTCAGTTATTAAGCGACGAGCTGTAACGGGTGAATCAGATTCAATGTAAAGAGATTGTGTTTTTTCTCTTTGTGGGCTAAATTTTTTGTCCTCTTGGTAATATACTTTATAAATCATTTGACATTCTCCTTTATATAAATGAAATTTTTATCTCTAATTAATTTGTAAAAACACGACAAAATTAGGTGCAAGTAGACACCTTTTTGAAGTAATAGTTATCCTAAATACTTGATTTAAAATAACATGGAATCTTGTCTCATTCCACGGATGTTCACTATCTTTTTCACCGTCGTATTTTGGAGCATATTACTCCAACAATTAGGTTTATTTTATCATAATTGCAAATAATTGTATAGAAACATTCATCATGACAAAAAAAGGATAACGATTACATCGAAAAAATAAGATAATTCGCAATAAATCACTGACATTTTAGCCGAAAATCAGTTATGATAAATGAAATGCATTAAATACCTATTAAATGAAAAAGAGGGTGTACAAATGAAAACAATGTGGAATTACGCTATGAAACAAAAAAAGTTATTATTACTAAATTTTTTGTGCGTATTTGGCTTTATTTTAATAGAACTAGGGTTGCCAACTTTACTAGCTAAGATGTTAGATCAGGGTGTCGCAAATAATGATATGTCAGTAGTGAAACAAGTTGGTTGGCAAATGGTATTAGTAACAGCAGTTGGTATTATTCTAAATATTAGTTTAGCCGTGGTAGGTGCAAAACTTAATACGGGAATCATTAAATATATTCGTGAGGATATGATGGAAAATATTCAACGATTTTCTCATAAAGAATATGAAGATTTTGGTATGTCGTCACTGATTACTAGAACAACTAACGACGCGTTTCAAGTGATGAATTTTATGGGTATGATTTTAAGAATGGGATTTATTACCCCCATTATGTTTATTGCAAGCTTGTATATGATTGTTAGGACGAGTCCTTCGTTAACTATATTTGTGTTTATCGGGTTACCATTTTTAATATTAGGTATGTTAGTGATTGCTAAGTTTTCAGAACCACTGTCAAGTCGTCAACAAAAAAATCTTGATAACATAAACCTGATATTGCGTGAGAACTTATCTGGATTAAGAGTGATTCGTGCGTTTGTTAATGAAACATTTGAAGAGAAACGATTTGATAATGTCAACAATGCTTACGCAACAAGTTCAATGAAGTTATTTAAATTAATGGCTTCAGCTCAACCAGCATTTTTCTTTCTATTTAATATTATTATGGTGTTGGTTATCTGGTTTGGGAGTATCCAAATTAATGATGGTAGTTTAGAAGTGGGAAATTTAATCGCATTTATAGAATATATATTCCATGCCTTATTCTCATTTATGTTGTTTGCTTCTGTTTTCATGATGTACCCACGTGCAGCCATTTCAGCTGCTCGTGTACAAGAAGTCTTAGATGTTGAACCTGCTATTCAAGATAATCAATCTGGCATCACAGAAACAAAAACACAAGGTGTCATCGAATTTGATAAGGTATCTTTTGCTTATCCAGGACATAGTGAAAGTCCAGTCATACGAGACGTTAGTTTTACAGCTAATCCAGGAGAAACAATAGCATTTATTGGAAGTACAGGTAGCGGTAAATCCACTTTAATCCAATTAATTCCTAGATTCTATGATGTGAGTCGAGGTTCTATAAAAATTGATGGGGTAGACGTGAGGGATTATAAATTAAAAAGTTTACGAGAAAAAATTGGTTATATCCCTCAAAAAGCAGTGCTTTTTTCTGGGACAATTGCTGATAATTTACGATTTGGTAAGCAAGAGGCAACAGAAGAAGAAATGAAAGAGGCACTAGACATCGCACAAGCAACGGAATTTGTTTCTCAAAAACCACAAGGGTTGTTAGAACCTATAACAGAAGGTGGTTCTAACTTCTCAGGGGGACAAAAACAACGTCTAGCTATTGCACGAGCAATCATTAGAAAGCCTGCTATTTATGTGTTTGATGATAGTTTTTCAGCACTGGATTATCGAACAGATGCCATGCTTCGTCAACGCTTGAAAAAAGAAACAACCGAGTCAACTGTACTTATTGTTGCACAACGAGTTAGTACAATCATGCACGCAGATAAGATTATTGTGCTAAATGAAGGTGACGTTGTTGGCATGGGAACACATAAAGAGTTGTTGAAAACTTGTCAAATTTATTACGATATTGCCTCATCACAATTGACAGAGGAGGAATTAAAATGACACACTCATTGAAACAATTAAAAAGACTGTATCAATATATTTCTCCTTATAAGTTTGGTTTTATTGGAGCACTATTTTTAGCAGTTATTGCAGTAATTATGAATGCTTTATTGCCTTTTGTAACGGGTTTACCAACAACTAAAATAGCTGAAAATATAAAAAATGGTGAGTCGCTTGATTTCAAATATATTTTAAATGTACTCGTTGTCTTATTTTTAATAGGACTAATTTATAGTTTAGCAAGTTTTTTTGCTCAATGGTTTATGACAAAAGTCGTTCAGCACGCAATGAGAGATTTACGAACAGATATTTCACAAAAGATTAATCGATTACCAGTTTCTTATTTCGATACACATCAATTTGGAGATGTTTTATCTCGTGTGACTAATGATGTTGATGCGGTAAGTAACGCGTTGCAACAAGGATTAATCGCTATTGTTAATGCCCTTCTTGGAATTACTATGGCTGTGGTGGCAATGTTAACTATCAATGTAAAGTTAGCATTGTTGGTTATGTTGATTATTCCATTATCTATGATTATTTCTAAATTAGTTGTTCAGTGGTCTCAACCCTACTTTAAACGTCAGCAAGATTCACTGGGTGAGTTGAATGGGTTTGTTCAGGAAAATTTAACAGGGTTTAATGTATTGAAGTTATATGGCCGAGAAGAAGAAACCATTATAGATTTTAAAGATGTCAATCAACGTTTAACAAACAATGGATTTAAAGCAGCAGCAATCTCTGGGTTGATGATGCCATTAGTTAATTTGACAGCTTACAGTGCTTATATAGGAGTTGCTGTATTAGGGTCATTTTATGTGATTTCTGGCACCTTGCTTTTGGGTAACTTACAAGCGTTCATTCAATATGTGTGGCAAATCAGTCAGCCAATGGGACAAATAACCCAATTGTCTTCCATGCTACAAAGTGCTTCTGCTGCCACAAAACGCGTGTTTACGATATTAGATGAACCAGAATCAATCGACAATGAAGTAGATATTCCATTACCTGATGTGATTCGTGGAGATGTTGAGTTTGATAATGTGTCATTTAGTTATCAAGCAGATAGACCACTGATTCAAAATTTTAGTGTATCTGTTAAAAGTGGACAAACAGTGGCAATTGTTGGGCCAACAGGTGCAGGGAAAACAACTTTAATTAATTTGTTGATGCGTTTTTACGATGTGACAGATGGAGCGATTAAAATTGATGGCATTGATACGAAAAAAATGAATCGTAGTGATGTTCGGTCACTCTTTGGAATGGTATTACAAGATGCGTGGCTTTATAACGATACGATTGCTGAAAACATTCGGTTTGGTAAATTAGATGCGACTGATTTTGAAGTAGTTGATGCAGCTAGGACAGCTAACGTAGACCATTTCATTCGAACCATGCCTGGTGGCTATGAAATGGTCATTAACGAAGAAGGTGACAATATTTCGCTAGGTCAGAAACAACTACTTACTATCGCTCGAGCGGTGATTTCTAATCCTAAAATTTTAATATTGGATGAAGCGACTAGTTCGGTTGATACAAGATTAGAAGGACTCATTCAAACAGCAATGGAAAAAGTAATGGAAGGGCGCACAAGTTTTGTGATTGCTCACAGATTATCCACGATACGTGAAGCTGATTTAATTTTAGTGATGGATCAAGGACAGATTATTGAGCAGGGAACACATGAGAGCTTACTAGCGAAAAAGGGGTTTTATGAAAAATTATATAACAGTCAATTTGCAGAAGAGTTAGACGAATAAAAATTAAACCACTTTGTCAGATAATCAATCGTTACTAGTAGACGTAATGGCTATTAGTCAGTATGATTATAGTACAGGTGGTTGTTTATTTTTAATTTAGTCAGACATAAATGAAGGAAAAATGATATACTTTTGACTACGAAGTATCAGGGTTTAAAATGATTTGCGCGATAAAAGAAAATAAAGGGGAATATGTCATGTTGAAACTAGGTGTTATTGGAACGAATTGGATTACTCATGCATTTGTTAATGCAGCCATAAAAAGTGAAGAGTATGAACTTCGTGCAGTATACTCACGAACTAAGGGAAAGGCAGAAAAATTTGCTAGTAAATACGATCATTCAGAGATCATTCATATTATGACTGAGTTATCAGAGTTAAGTGAGTCAGAAGACATTGATGTAGTTTATATAGCGTCTCCTAATAGTTTACATTACGAGCAAGCAAGATTATTGATGACACATGGTAAACATGTCATTGTTGAAAAGCCAGCAGTCTCGACGCTAGAAGAATTAGAAGAATTAATTGATTTGGCTGAAGAAAAAGAAGTGTTCTTTTTTGAAGCGGCAAGACACATACATGAAGATAATTTTCAACGAGTTGCTTCATTTTTGAAAAATAGAGAAGATATACTGGGGGCTAATTTAACGTTTATGAAGTATTCATCACGTTATGATGCTCTTTTACGAGGAGAAGAACCCAATATTTTTTCTGCTAAATACTCGGGTGGAGCCTTAATGGATTTAGGCGTATACTTAGTTTATACAGCAGTAGCTTGGTTTGGTAAGCCAAACTCTGTCTACTATTTTAACCAAAAATTACCTACAGGTGTTGATGGGTTAGGAACAATGATTTTCCGTTATGATACGTTTGATGTGACGATGACTGTTGGAAAAAACGCGGATAGCTTTTTACCATCAGAAGTGTATCTAAGCGATAGTACATTATGTTTAGATGCAGTCAATAGTATTGGTAGTATCATTCAAAAGAAACGAGAAAATAATGACTTGTTAGAAATTAATTTTGGAACAGAGCCATCTGAAGATGTGATGTTAGAAGAAGCAAGAGCATTTGCAAATATTATGGTTAATCCAATGGGCATTAAACAACAAAAAATATACCAAGATTGGGTACAACTTGCCAAAGATGTTCATGGATTGATGGAAACGATGAGAAAAGAATCAGATATTATATTTGCGGCAGACGCAAAAGAAATTAGAGGGTAAACGTATGAGTATGTTAGAATTATTGCCAGAAGTTTGGCAAAAAGAATGGGATAAACAGAGCTACGGGGAACCAACATTAATTCAAAGTACCTTATATCCATTGTTATTAGAAAGTGAAAGTGTATTAGGTATTTCTCCGACAGGATCAGGAAAAACGGTGGCTTATTTGTTGCCGTTACTACAAAAAGTGATTCAAGGAAATGGGAATCAACTCTTAATTATTTTGCCATCACAAGAATTAGCAAGTCAAGTGGCTGACGTCACAAGAGTATGGGCTAAAGGATTGGAATTAAATGTTCAAGCCATTATCGGTGGTGCAAATGTTAAGCGACAAATCGAACGATTAAAAAAACGTCCCGAAGTGTTAGTTGGGACGCCAGGTCGAGTACTTGAATTAATTAAACTAAAAAAAATTAAAGCACATTTAATCCAAACATTAGTCTTGGACGAGGTAGATGATTTATTAAGTGATGCCGATTTTAACTCAACTAAAGGTATTATCAAAAGTGTACAAGCAGATACACAAATTGTGGCAACCTCTGCTACAGGTGAGCAAATATTACCAAGAATGGATACGTTATTTAGAACAGCGTTACGTGTGATTGATGTGACAGAAGAAGATAACACTAAAGGAAGCATTCAACATGGCTTTATTATGACTCCAGTTAGAAAACGTTCTGAAGTATTGCGTCGATTGGCTCATGTAGAGGGATTTAAAGGGTTAGTCTTTTTTAATCAAGTGAGTGAGTTAGGGGCAGTATCTGAGCGATTAAATTATCTAGGTATTAAACATCAAACACTCGCTTCTGATCAACACCAAGTAGAACGAAAACGTGCAATTCATGACTTTGAAACAGGACAAGTATCACTGTTATTAACAACTGATTTAGGAGCTAGAGGATTAGATTTTTCTGATTTGGATTATGTCATTCAGTATGACTTAGCTCAAAGTGTTCCAGATTACATTCACCGTGCAGGACGAGTAGGACGTATGGGAAAACAAGGAACAGTGATTAGTTTAGTTAATGATGGAGAAAAACGAGAACTAAATCGTTTGTATAAAGAAGTCGGAAAAACAGGAACGGAATTTTTTGCAACGCATGGGAGATTAGTAACGGAAAAACCTGATTCACGTTCTGATGAGGAAGAAATAGAAACGCTTAAGCCGATTAAAGAAGAAAAAGTTAAAGCGACAGTTGTTAAAGAAGAAACTGTTCGTGATAAACAAGAAACGCCTAAAAAGAAAAAGAAAAAAAATCGCACCAAAAAGCAAAAGAATAAAGGAGCGAAGTGGAAATAATTTTTTTATGAGGGGGAAGGCATGAAAAAACGGATCGTTTTAGTCTGCTTAGCTGGTATGACTACTAATTTACTAGTAAATCGTATGAGGCGAGCAGCAGATATGAAAGAAAAAGATGTCGATATCGTAGCAATATCAGCATCAGAAGTTGAAAAAGATATTCAAAATGAACAAACAGATATCTATCTTTTAGGACCACAAGTTAGGTATTTAAAAAATGACATCAAACAAGCATTAAATAATTCAGGTATTCCAGTTAAAAATATCGATATGACAGATTATGGCTTGATGGATGGATCTAAAGTATTTGCATATGCTGAAAGATTGTTAGATGATATAAGTGAATGAAAAAGATATTGTGACTAGACTTTTATCAATAAAAGTGAGAAAATCATAATAGCTTTGATGTCCCTGTAGCTCAGCTGGATAGAGCACCGTCCTCCTAAGACGGGTGTCGTACGTTCAAATCGTATCAGGGACGTTTTATTTTTAATAAATGAATTGAATCATTAATGAATATAATATTATATATGTTTGAATATTGTATGAAAAATTTAAAAATGTGTTGAAGCAAATAAAAACACATGGTATCATGAAATCAAATAAGGATTGTAACTGGTCAAGCAGGCAAAACCCCAGACTAAGGCGTGTTCTCCAAATGGAGATGACGGCTTGTTTGAGGTTTTGCTTTTTTTATAGAAATAAAGTGATTGAAACAAACGGAGCGAGTTTGTTTGATTAGATAAAATTTATCCTATGAAATGCTTACTGTTTAAGTAGCAATTTCATAGGATTTTTTGTATGCTTGTTATTTTAAAAAAACATAAATGATTTTTTTCACAATATAGATTGACGCTCATTCCTGACGAGTGTATGATTAGTTTATTAAATGAGAATGGTTTTCATTTCTGGTTAGTGGAGAAAAATAGACGTAGGTGAAAAAATGAAAAAATTGAAGGATTGTCAGATGAATAAAGTCTATCAATTTGTTGCATTTAATGGTCAAGAATCTCATGCGAAACATTTAAAAAATTTGGGGTTGTTACCAGGAACAGAGATAGTTTTATTATCGAATAAAAAAAATCAACCATTTATTGTTCTATTTAAAGGGACAAAAATAGGAATAGATGATACTATTGCAGAATTTATCCAAGTTAGTGAGGATATAGAAAAAAATTCCGCTAATCTTAAAACATTGGATGAAATTGGTATTGGAAAACATGCACAAGTAATTGATTTTACTGCAAGCGGCGCATTAAAACGGCGATTAATGGATATGGGATTAACAAAGGGTGTACTTATTCAGGTAAAACAATATGCTCCTTTAGGTGATCCGATTGAAATGACGGTCAGAGGATATGAACTCAGCTTGAGGAAACAAGAAGCATCACTAATTTTGGTTAAAGAGGTGTAGCTATGACAAAAAAACAAATCGCATTAGTCGGAAATCCTAATAGTGGAAAAACGAGTTTGTTTAACGAGTTAACAGGGGCTAATCAATCAGTAGGGAACTGGCCAGGTGTGACAGTAGAAAAAAAAGAAGGTAAACTAAAAAAGAATACAGATATCGTGTTACAAGATTTACCAGGTATTTATTCTTTATCACCTTATACACCAGAAGAAGTGGTGGCACGGGATTATCTGTTGGAAGGTAACCCTTCAGGTATACTAAATATCGTTGATGCAAGTAACTTAGAAAGAAATCTTTATTTAACGACACAGTTGTTAGAATTAGGCATTCCCATGATTCTATCATTAAATATGATGGATGTGGTTGAGAAAAAAGGCATTCGATTAAACGAAGAAAAACTGTCATATTCTTTAGGGATCCCTGTAGTAAAAATGAGTGTGACTAAAAAAGAAGGATTGGTTAATGCCCTTGTAGAAATAGACAAGCTATTTGTTCATGGAAGAATTCCCGATTTTCCTCTATATGACAATCGATTAGAAGTAGCTTTGTCTGAAATTAGTGAATATTAGAGAAGGCTATCAAGATTTACCAGAATCAATAAAATAATTTAAAG
>OMJG01001236.1_pt1 | contig 15483 bp, 13 predicted proteins | sample 1646431 | NCBI WGS metagenome assembly OMJG01 (sample SAMN03771674, study PRJEB25209) | food metagenome | isolation source: Cotija cheese | place: Mexico:Jalisco,Michoacan | collected 2011-12-12
AATTATACCATTAAACATACAATGTTTCAGCCACTCAGCTTGCTCATTTTGCTTGCCTTCTTGGAAAATCCGTGCATGGGTAGGAGATCTACTTCTGCGAAACTAACATTTCTTCTCAAGTAGTGTCACTGTCTCAACATGCCAAGTTTGTGGGAACATATCTAATGGTTGAACTTGCTCGAAGTCATAGCCTGCTTCTACGAATTTTGCGATGTCTCGTGCCATAGTTGTTGGATTGCACGAAACATAGACAATCTTTTCTGGGTTAGCTTCAATTGTTGATTCGATGAAAGTATCATCTAAGCCTTTACGTGGTGGGTCTACAACAACGACGTCCGGTTGAACGCCTGCTTTAACCCATTCGCCCATTACTGTTTCGGCTTGTCCTGTTTCAAAATGGACGTTATTAATATAATTTTTAGCTGCATTATTTTTGGCCATTTTTACAGCGTCGCCTACCACTTCTACCCCGTATACATGTTTGGCCTTTTTCGCTAATGCCAAAGTAATTGTCCCAATACCACAGTAGGCATCTACTACTGTTTCCTCACCTGTTAGATCAGCCGCATCAATCGCCAATTGATATAATTTTTCCGCTTGAGGGGTATTGATTTGGAAGAATGATCTACTTGAAATATCAAAGGTAAAATCAAACATCTTATCTTCGTATTTGTCCACACCGTATACCACACGTGGTTTCCCTGACATCACGACATTTGTTTGTTTAGTATTCGAATTCAAGACAATAGACACAACTTCTGGTACTTTTTCCACAATTTCAGTCACAATCTGATTTTCTGCTGGTAAATCTTTGCCATTAATCACGATAATGACCATCATTTGATCAGTATAATAGCCCTTACGAATGACAATATTACGGATTAATCCTGAATGTTTCCCTTCATCATAGCCTTTTAATTCGTGTTGGTTAAAGATATCCACAATACTTGCGATAGCTTCGTCAATTCCTGGTAATTGGATTTTAAAATCTTCCACAGGGATAATCTCATGAGAATTTTTCCGATAAAAGCCTGAATACAATTGTCCTTCATTGTCCGTGCCGATAGGAATTTGCGCTTTATTACGGTATTTAAAAGTATCTTCAGAACCTACAGTAGCCAATACTTCGTGCCCTTCAGCTAGACCAAAACGACTAAAAGCATTCTCCACTTGTTTTTGTTTGAAAGCAAGTTGGGATTCATAAGTCATATGTTGCAGTGGCATTGTGCCCACTTGGCTTGATACCTTATCCACAATGTCTACCCGGTCCGGTGAATCCACAGTTCGTTCCATCATTTTTCCATAGCCATACTTTTTACCCACAGAAATTGCCTTAATTGTCCCCACTTCACCAGGTAAAGCATCCTCTACGAATAGTGGATAACCATCCACTTTAACCACACCTAAACCTTGAAAAGTAAGGTCTTCAATTGTCCCCTCAAAAGATTCATTCTTTTGAATCGGCGTTGTATATTTTTGTTTCATATTTATCATCATCCTTTTTCATTGTCTCCATCATTTTACCATGTATACCCTTGAAATACTTGAGAAAACAACAAAACGCCAACACCCAAGTGCCAGCGTTACTAATCAAATATTTTTTATAACGTTTTTCTTAACCTATCAAATAAATGAGTGTATCAATCTTATCGTCAAAACAGGTGTCATTATGCTTATCCATTCTATTACCAAATTCAATGTTCTTGGTTCATAATCTAAGTGAATTTTACACTTAAAGCCAAAGGATTACTTCAAGTATCCTTTATATATGTTCACATACTTATCGATGAAGGCTAAGTATTGATCCACTTCAATAGATTCGTTTAAGGTATGAGCGCTATCAATCCTACCTGGTCCATAAATAACAAAGTCAAATTTGTTATCTACATTGGTAAAGTTAGACCCATCAGTAGCACCACTTAACCCGCGGTTCTCTGCTTGTGGATCTTCTACCTTAATTAAATCTACTAATGCAGAATCATTATCTCCATCTGCATATTGGTTGTTTTGTAACAAGTTCAATTCTAACATACCTTGACCGTTAGCGTTAATATCTTCAATCACGTCATTGAAAATGCCAACCACAACGTCATTGCCTACTTCAGGAATTGTACGCGCATTACCAGATAAAACAGTATATTCAGGAACTGAGTTGATTTGGTTGCCCCCTTCAATCATGGTGAAGACATTCAACATTTTTCCTAACATATCATTTTCAGCAGTCGAAGCCGCTTCATCAATCTTAACATTGGTCTTGTTGATAAAATCGTTAATCAGCTGAATGGTGTTAACCCCTTTTTCCGGTGTAGAGGAATGGGCAGCACGTCCGTGGGCAATGACTTGATATTGGATTGACCCCTTGTGTTTGGTGTTGTAGTAAGGAGTTGATGGTTCGGCGATAATCATGCCGTCAATATCTTCTGTATAACCTAGGTCAGTTAATTGTTTAGACCCTAGCATACCGATTTCTTCTCCAACACAAGCTAGTAAACGAACTGTTCCACTAAAGTCTTGGCCAGATTCTTTTAATTCGATCATAGCGATGATTAAAGCCGTTAACCCAGCCTTCATATCAGTTGTCCCGCGTCCGTACATCACGCCATCATGGATTTCTGCCCCATATGGTGGGGGTATGTCCATGAGTCAGGATTTCCAGCATCTACCACGTCCATATTACCTGATACCGCTAAAATCTTTCCATCTTCTTGACCTTTTAATTCTGCTACCAAGTTAACACGACCATCCGCATATTGAATCAATTCCGATTCGATACCATGTGCTTCAAGTAAGTTCTTGTAATATAGGGCGACAATTTCTTCATTACCGTTTGGTGTTTCTAATTGGATGACATCTTGTAGAATTTTAATTTTCTCTTGTTTATCCATAGAAACCTCTCTAATTAAAGACTTTACGTTCAAATGGATCTACTGAGAACCCTACTTCTAAAACGTCTTTTGCATACTGTTGCGCTCCCCATAGTGAATGATCACGGAAGTTACCACATTCAACGCGTTCTGTCCCTTGCACATCTGACCATTTAGCCGCTAAGACATCATTCAATACTTTTGTCATGGCTGTTGCCACTTCCTCAACTGATGGTGTGCCCCAAACAATCATATAGAAACCAGTACGACAGCCCATTGGTGAAATATCGATGACACCCTCTAAATAATCACGCGTGTAAGCCGCTAATAAGTGTTCTAAAGTATGAATAGCACTGGTTGGAATTGAATCTTGGTTTGGTTGTACAAAGCGAATATCAAATTTACTTAATTTGTCCCCTAACGCCCCCGTTTCAGCACCTGCAACACGTACGTATGGTGCCTTCACAGCATCGTGGTCTAATGTAAAACTTTCTACTTTTGCCATAATAATAATCTCCCTTATCTATCTCTATTTGGTCTCGGTAAATCTTCCTTATCATTTTATCATTAATTTCCCGGCTTTCAAAGGTATCCAGACCGTCACTCTTTGGAGAAGGAATCGGCGCCACCTTGTTGGTCGTCACGTGAAGGTATGTGCTATAATCAACGAAAGATCTAAAGGAGGGCCTTCCATGAAAGCAGCCGAACGACGAGACTTACTGATTCAAACCTTGAACCAAGCCACAACGCCCCTGAAAGCCACTAGCCTTGCCAAAGAATTTGGTGTCAGCCGCCAAATCATTGTCGGGGACGTCGCTATTTTGCGGGCGAGTCACCATGACATTATCGCCACAAACCAAGGCTACCTATTAGCCGATAAAGCTACGAGCGTGGATGATAGTCGCTTCCGTGGCAAAATCGTCTGCCAACATTTAGCGGACCAAGCTATTGAAGAATTAACTATAATCGTCAACCACGGTGGTTACGTTGAAAATGTCGAGGTAGACCACCCTTATTACGGGTTAATTAAAGCCAGCCTACAAATTAAGCATGCGGGCGATATTCAAGACTTCCATGCAGACATGGATAAATCAGCCGGCACAATGCTGTCTTCTTTAACCAATGGCATCCACCTGCACACTATTACAACGTCTGATGAAGCCACATTTGAAGCCATTAAAACCGACTTAAAAGCTGTTGGCATTTTATTAGACGAAAGTATTTAGTTTACACTTTCAAAGTTTAGATTATCTTTCTCGTCAGTCTTTACACCTGTCTTGACATCTAAAAGAATTTTGCGTATGATTAACTCAACAAATTTGGGAGGAAATTATTATGCAAAGGAATCAAGTGTCTAAGCGCACACAAAATTTAACTATTACTGGTTTACTTACCGCTATAGGGATCTTTATCCCCTTAATTATGCCATTTAAAGTCGTCATTGGTCCTGCCTCTTTTACCTTAGGTTCTCATGTCCCTGTTGACATGTCCATGTTTAGAAAACCTTCAACAGCAGCTATTGTCGCAGTCGGTACTACTATCGGTTTTTTAATGGCAGGTTTCCCAATCATTATTGTGGCTCGTGCCCTTACCCACTTAATTTTTGCAACTTTAGGCGCGTATTACCTACAAAAAGTACCAAATACCCTGGTAAAAATTGGCTCAAGAACCGCCTTTAACTTCGTCATCAACACCATCCACGGTCTTGGCGAAGTGGCGATTGTATATGCTTTGACTACGGCTGGCGTAGTCCCACCATCAGATGGTTTCATGTATACTTTAATTGTTTTAGTCGGTATCGGTACCTTGATCCATGGAATGATTGACTTTGAAATTGCCTATCAAATTACCAAAGCCATCGAAAAAAGAGCACACCTTGGTTTTGCTCAGGTGGCCTTATAAAATTGACACGAAAAAGAGAGCATCCGCTCTCTTTTTTCTTGCTATTTTCCAAATCTCAATAGCTGCCGTTATAGCAATTCACCATGACGTTTCACATAAATGTGTTTCTCGATTTGTGCGAATATTAAATATAAAACGACTGTTACTGTCAATAATCCCCAGAATTGGATGGGTAGTGAAGCTAAACCAAGTGCGCGGCCTAAACCTGTATACGGTGCAAATGTTCCAATTAAAATACCAATACCTGTAAGTGAAAGTACAACATTTGACGGTCGACTTTGAATAAATGGGATTTTTGGTGTGCGTAAAGTATACAAAACAAGCGTTTGTGTCCATAAGGAAACAATAAACCAACTAGACTGGAAGATCGCAATACATAATTCCTGTTGACCTTCGTTTAAGTTTACAAATTGTCCGCCAGCAATACTTGGTGCAATAATAAAAAATGTAACAATAAAGGTTGTAACATCAAAAATGGAGCTTGTTGGACCAAACCATACCATAAATTTTTGAATGGAAGAAGCTGCCCATTTTTTAGGTAGGTATCAATATTCTTTATCTATATCGTCCCATGGTAATGACATTGACGCAATTTCATAGATTAAGCCTAAGAACAGCAGTTGAATTGGTAGCATTGGTAAAAATGGCAAGAAGATACTAGCAATCAGTACTGAACCTATAAGGTTACAACTTTAACAGTCATTGTCAAGTCATAGAGAAAGCTTGGATTTGTATCAAGCCTTTGTTAGCTTATATTTACTAGTTAATTTTACGAATTGTTCTACCTGAACCTACCCAGTCAAACCCCTTCACTTGCTAGGAAAATAGCCAATATTTACTTTTTAACCGTAATTAGCTTTACCCCGACTTTGGACAATTAAATATACCTTAAGCATCCCAATTTATATTACTACCCGGATTAAAAAAATATTAGATTTTAAAGTTGGTCATTAAATTATTCAGGTATGTGAGATAGGTTTGCAAGATTGAGCCTAGAACTACCTAGCATGCCTTAACAGTTAAAAAGAGTAACTGACCATATCAGAGTATTTGAGGGTGAGCGTAAACAAGAGACTTTGCGATTCATTTACTAACAATAAAAAACATGTCCGATTCACCGACTTGGTGGACCAGACATGTTTTATCTTTGTTCAAAATTAGCGTTTATCTAATTCTTCTGTTAATAATTGGTTAACGACTTGTGGGTTCGCTTGACCCTTAGTAGCTTTCATAATTTGACCAACTAAGAAACCAGTCGCTTTCTTCTTACCAGCTTTATAGTCGTCAATTGATTGTTGGTTGTTATCAAGAATTTCAGTAATCAATGGTAATAATTGTGCTGGATCAGACAATTGAACTAACCCTTCAGTTTCAACAACCTCTTTAGCAGAACCGCCTTTATCCGCCAATAATTTGAATACTTTTTTCGCTTGTTTGCTTGAGATAGTACCATCTTCAATCAAGGCAATCATTTCAGCTAATGATTCAGGTGTTAAACCAATTTGGTCTAAGTCTTTTTCATTATCATTCATGTAAGCATTCACTTCACCCATTAACCAGTTAGAAGCTTGTTTCGGATCAGCGCCAGCTTTCACTGTAGCATCAAAGAAATCAGACATTTCTAAGGTTTGTGTTAAGATTTGAGCGTCATATTCAGGTAATTTGTATGTATCTACATAACGTTTACGACGATCAGCCGGCATTTCTGGTAGGGTCGCTTGAATTTCTTCTAACCAAGCGTCAGATACTGTAAATGGCGGTAGGTCTGGTTCTGGGAAGTAACGGTAATCCGCTGCCCCTTCTTTTACACGCATTAATTGTGTTTTACCAGTACTCTCATCATAGCGGCGAGTTGCTTGTTCAATCACGCCACCAGCATTTAAAACTTGTGCTTGACGTTTTTCTTCGTAAGCCAAACCCTTACGAACATAGTTGAATGAGTTTAAGTTTTTCAATTCGTTTTTGGTACCAAATTCTTTTTGGCCATAAGGACGTAAAGAAATATTGGCGTCACAACGCATTGAACCTTCTTCCATTTTCACATCAGAAACGCCAGTGAAACGGATGATTTCACGGATTTTTTCTAAGTAAGCATAGGCTTCTTCTGGTGAACGCATGTCAGCTTCAGATACGATTTCTAATAAAGGCGTACCTTGACGGTTCAAGTCAACTAGTGAGTCGCCAGCACCGTGGATGTTTTTACCTGCATCTTCTTCTAAGTGAAGACGTTCGATACGGATTTTTTTCGTTTCACCATTCACTTCGATTTCAATCCAACCATTTTCACCAATAGGTTGCCATAACTGAGTTGTTTGGAAAGCTTTTGGATTATCTGGGTAGAAGTAGTTTTTACGGTCGAAGTGTTGTACTGGATTGATTTCACAGTTTAAGGCTAAGGCCGCTTTAATAGCGAACTCAATACCGCGACGGTTCATTTTTGGTAAGACACCAGGATAACCGAAGTCGATAACGTTTGTGTTTTTGTTAGGTTCTGCTCCAAAGTGTGCGGCAGATGGAGAGAACATTTTTGATTCTGTCTTTAATTCGACATGGACTTCAAGTCCAATGACTGTTTCGTAATTCATGCGATTTCCTCCCCCTTACTCTGCTGGATGTTTTGTATAAGCGTCGTTTACTTGTTCAACAGCATACGCTGTACGGTAAATTTTCTCTTCTTCGAAACGATTACCGATAATTTGTAAACCGATTGGTAGACCTTTATCGTCAAAACCAACAGGCATTGATAAACCAGGTAATCCAGCTAAGTTTACAGGAACTGTTAATAAGTCAGCCATGTACATTTCGATTGGATCGTCGTTTTTCTCACCTAATTTAAAGGCTGTACCAGTAGTTACTGGTGATACGATTAAATCAACTTCTGAGAAAATGTTATCAAATGCTTCTTTAATTAACATACGTACTTTAGCAGCTTTCATGAAGTATTCGTCGAAGTTTTCTGATGCGATAGAGAATGTACCTGTCATCAAACGACGTTTTACTTCATCACCAAAACCTTCAGTTCTTGTATTGACATACAATTCTTCTAGGTCGTTGAAGTTTTCTGCGCGGTAACCGTAACGGATACCATCATAGCGTTGTAAGTTTGAAGATGCTTCTGCAGAGGCGATGATATAGTAAACTGGAATACCATATTTCAAGTTTTCGAAGCTGATTTCTTTAACAGTTGCACCAGCATTTTCTAATTGCTTGATTGATGCGCGTACTTGTTCTTTAACTTGTTCGTCAACTGAGTCACCGAAGAACTCTACCGGTACACCAACTGTTAACCCTTGAACGCCATCTTTAATAGAAGCCACATAGTTAGGCACTTCAATGTTTGCTGAGGTTGAATCATGGTCATCATAACCAGCAATTGCTTCTAACATAATCGCATTATCTTCAACTGTACGCGTCATTGGCCCAACTTGGTCTAATGAAGAAGCAAAAGAAATAACGCCCCAACGTGACACACGACCGTAAGTAGGTTTCATTCCTACAATACCGTTGTATGCTGCAGGTTGACGGATTGAACCACCTGTATCGGTACCTAATGTTGCCATCACTTGGCCAGCTGAAACAGCGGCTGCTGAACCACCTGAAGAACCACCTGGTACACGGTCTGTATCAAATGGATTGCGAACTGGGCCGAAATAAGACGTTTCATTTGAACCACCCATAGCGAATTCATCCATGTTTAATTTGGCAATATTAATCGCACCTGCTGCAGCTAATTTTTCAGTAACTGTTGCATCATAAATTGGTACAAAGTCAGCTAGCATTTTAGATGCTGCTGTAGTTGTGACACCGTTTGTTAAGATATTGTCTTTTAATCCAATCGGAATTCCTTGTAATGGTCGGTCAGAGGAGTAACCTTTTTCGTCAGATGCTTTGGCTTTAGCTAAAGCATTTTCTTCGTCTAATGTGATCGCAGCGTTAATAACGTCATTTTCTGCTTTAATGCGTCGGATAGCTTCTTCCACTAGTTCAACAGATGTCACTTGGCCTGCTACTAATTTCTCATTTAATGAGCGAATTGTATCTGTAAATTTTTCCATTAAGCCTCGCCTCCATCTGTATCAATAATTGATGGCACTTCGATAAAGCCATCGACTGTTGTTTTGGCGTTGATAAATAATTCATCACGCGTTTGCATTTTCACAACTTTATCTTCGCGCATCACGTTTTCAAAATCGACTGCCCAGAACATAGGCGCTACATCTGTAGTATCGATTTCTTGTAATTCTTCAATCATATTTAAAATATTCCCAAATTCTTCAGTAAAGTGAACGACATCTTCATCTTCAACCTTGAATTTAGCTAATTTAGCAATCCGTTTAACTTCTTCTTCAGAAATTGACATAACGGGTTCCTCCTTCATTCTTCAGCTTAGTTTTCGCCTTATTTTACCTGTTTTATTTTAGCACAAACCGCTCAAGTCAACAATGTAAATTAAGGTTACATGAGTAGCTTTTTTATAATTTTAATCTTCTATAGTTAAAAACCGCTTATAAATGGCAATAGACAAGCTTTTATACTAAAACTTGCCTATCGATTTGCTCATTTTTCCTATTGCTGTCAGCTAGCAAACAGCTGACAACCCCTTTTTCAAATAAGAAAAATAGATTGATATGTCACAAAACATCACACATGTTAATCGACTAATACATAGTCAAAGGTGTCTGAATCTTTATTTCTCGTCAATAAGGCGCGTACACCGTCAGCGGTCACTACTTGAATTTGAATCTCAATATTGTTATTGAATACTGAGCTAGCAGTTGAAATTGCTTGCTGAGACAAGGCAATAACTTCACTATAACCATCAAACTGACTATTGATTACAATATTAACGTTTTGCAGTTCGTTATCTTGATAGTATCCTACCCCTGATAAACCTGATAGTTGAGGGTAGAAGGACTGGATTTGGTCACGGAAACGGGTGAAGGATACAGTATCTTCTTCATTGGGTGCATCGTCTACGTCATAAACAACGAAGTCTTGATTATAAGTGGACCAGTCACCGAATGAGTTGCCGCTTGATGAAACGGCATCAGTTGAGAAGGTTCCGCCTCCTAAATCACCAGACTCTTCGTTTTCAAAGATGGCTACATGGATCGGAATGTCTGCGTAAGCTTCGTTTTCACGAATATCAGCGACGATGGTTTCAGCCATTTGCTTCCCTTGTTCGATTCGCTCTTCGGATGTAATTTCTACTTCTTCGCTGTCTGAATCAGAGGTGAAGGTATCTGAATAGTTCATCCCTAAACCGATTGAAATCCCTGCGATATTCCCGTCCTGGTCAACGAAATCGTATTCCATAAGGGTGTTTAAATAGCGTGGTTCAAACCCTTCCAAAGTGGTCGATGCATAACCGGACGGATTTAGGCCATCTGGATTTTCGTCCGATTGGGCTGTTAGGTAAGCCAAGGTCTGATCCTCGCCGATGACTTGTCCTTCTTGGAGCGAGTAGTCTTCAGTGGAAAAAATGTTCTTGGCTAGGTCATACAAACCGCGCTCTAAATTCTCCGCATTGGCTTGTGAAGATGCCCCCGCTGTAATGCCAGAAGCAGAATTGGTTTGGTAAGTGCCGTCACTAATGTATGACGAGTAGTATTCTGTCGACAATTGGCTTGTTTGTTGTTCTTCACTACTAGATGAAGATTGGCTGGCTGAACCCGCTGATTCAGTTGAATCGGCTTGGTCGTTTTGACAGGCTGTTAGGGCCAACGTCGCCACCAATAATATGGATAATGTTTTGAATTTTTTTATTTTCAACACGACATTCCCTTTCTTAACTTGGTATTCTCCCCAATCACAAGTCCGCGTTTTTCTTCTGGCGCTTCAAGAAAAGTCGTTTCAACTTTTCAAGCCCGATAGGATGACTGTAGTCCGTCTAAAGAAGCTATTTCGAAACGCACTTCATAGAGTCTATTATATTATAACTTGTCAACCATGTCTTGTTCAGAAAATACAGTAACGCCTAAGTTTTCTGCTTTGGCCAATTTTGACCCTGCATCTTCCCCGGCAACTAGGATATCCGTCTTCTTAGAAACGGATCCTGTAACGTTACCACCTAAGGCTTCGATAGCTTTCTTAGCTTCCGGTCTTGTGTACTGAGATAATTTCCCAGTTAGGACGATTGTTTTGCCGGCCCAGAAGGAATCGATGGCTTCAACTACTGCTTTAACCGGCCCCTTGTACTTCATGTTGACGCCATTTTCCACTAGGGCCTCAATGGTTTCGCGCGCGCCGTCTGTGGCGAAAAAGGCAACTATAGAATCCGCGATGGTTTCGCCAATTCCTTCAATATTGGTTAAATCGGTGATTTCCTTGGTCATAATTTCTTGCATGCTTGGGTATACTTCAGCAATCTGACGAGCAGCCTTCGCCCCAACATGACGAATGCCTAAACCAAATAATAAGCGTTCAAGTGAGTTTTCTTTAGAATCTTCAATAGCTTGGATTATCTTATCAGACGCCTTGTCCCCAACCTTGTCTAAGGCCATCAATTGGTCTTTCTTGACTTGGTATAAGTCAGCTGGACTATGGACATTGGCCTTGTCATACATTTGCTCTAGGACAGATGGGCCAACACCGGTAATATTCATGGCGTTTCGAGACACGAAATGATACAACTTCTCTTTTGCTTGGGCTGGACAAGCTGGGTTCACACATCTCAAAGCCACTTCATCCTCTAAATGGACTAGGTCGCTATGGCAAACCGGACAAGTCGTTGGTTTTGGATACGGCGTTGAATCTTCAGGCCGCTTGTCTAAAACAACCGTCACCACTTCTGGAATAATATCCCCCGCCTTATGGATGACCACTGTATCATTTAGGCGGATATCTTTAGCTTCAATCAAGTCCATATTGTGGAGGCTAGCCCGTTGAACGGTTGACCCGTCTAATAAAACTGGTTCCATAATGGCAGTTGGGGTCACTACACCTGTACGCCCAACCGTCCACTCGATATCATGGATGGTCGTTTCCACTTCTTCGGCTTGGAATTTATAGGCAATCGCCCATTTCGGTGCCTTAACCGTATAACCTAAAGTTTCTTGATCACTAAAATCGTCTACCTTGATAACAATCCCATCAATACCGTAAGACAATTCGTGACGTTTAGCAGTCATTTCTTCAATGTAGGCTTGAATTTCTTCGAAAGTTTCACACACTCTGGTTAGCGGGTTTACACGTAAGCCATAGTCTGGGAAATGTTGGAACAAGTCTTGTTGACTCTTGATCGGTAATTCATCAGAAAAGACTCCTGAGTATAAGAAAATATTCAAATTACGACTGGCTGTGACTTTTGAATCCAATTGACGGATTGATCCAGCAGCTGAATTCCGCGGGTTAGCGAAATTTGGCAATCCTGCTTCTTCACGTTTTTCATTTAAGGCCAAAAAGGCATCCTTAGGCATGTAGATTTCGCCGCGCACCTCGATATCGATATTTTGGCGAAGCTTCATAGGGACTGATTTAATGGTACGAACATTGTTGGTAATATCTTCCCCAACAACACCATCCCCCCGAGTGGCTGCTCTGACATAACGGCCATTTTCATATTGAATAGCTACTGATAAACCATCAATTTTCAACTCACATACAAAGCGTATATGGTCGCCAATATTTTTCTTTGCATCTGCTACAAATTTAGCTACTTCTTCAAAATTAAAGGCATTACCTAGTGACATCATCGGTTGTGAATGGGTTACCTTAGTAAAGGCTTCGGACACAGCGTCCCCCACCCGTTGCGTTGGCGATTCTGCTTGAATGAAAGTTGGGTACTTGGCTTCTAAATCCTGTAACTCACGGTAAAGTTTGTCGTATTCGGTATCCGAAATCGTTGGATTATCTAAGGCATAGTATTGGTAGGCATAGTCATTCAAGAGATGGGTTAAGGCTTCAATACGCGCAACATCAATACTTTGTTGGTTATCCTTTGTCATCGTTCAATCTCCTTTTATTCCGTGATGTATATTTTAAGCTTGTTTCTCAATTGGAGCGAAGGCAGATAATAGACGCTTGATCCCTTGATTAGGGAAAGCGATATCCAACTCTTGGTCATTGCCAGTACCTGTAACCTTGACAACTGTCCCAGCACCCCATTTTTTGTGGACGGCTTTATCGCCGATAGCCCAGGTTACTGGACCATCTACTGTTTTAATATCTTTATTAGCGGTAACTGGGTCAAATACTGACCTTTTCGCTTCTTTCTTGCGTTCATAGTAAGACTTGGCATTGGCTCTTTCATAGGTGTTGGACGCTCGTTTACGTTTGCTGGCATAATCTGCCGCAAAAGTTGCGCCTGAGCCAAATCCTGAGCCGGATGAAGATGATGAACCGAAACCTGATGAGTTGCTGCTACCAAATGGTAAGTCTGATAGACTGCTGCCAGATGGTTGGAAAATAGACCGCTCATTTTCGCTGTCGTCTAATAATTCGTCATCAATTTCTGCGATAAATCGTGAAACTGGGTTGGACTGGTATTTCCCGTAAAGCAATCGCGACAATGAATTGGTTAAGTATAGTTTCTCTTCCGCTCGGGTAATGCCTACATAAGCAAGTCGTCGTTCCTCTTCAAGTTCCGACTCTTCCTTAGCAGCACGAGCCAGTGGGAACATGCCCTCTTCCATCCCAATAATAAAAACAATTGGGAACTCAAGTCCTTTAGCCGCATGTAAAGTCATCAAGGTCAATTCCCCTTGTTGGTCAATTTCTTGGTTGTCTAAATCTGATACCAATGATAAATCCGTGATAAAGCCCATCAAGGCATCATCTTCAGCCGGATTGTTGTCAATCACACCATCAAGTTCTGCTTGAATCCCTTCAAGGTCGAATAAATTGAAGGTACCATCTGGATTGAGTGGGTTATTGCCCGGATTCACGTCACTTTGGTTGAGGTTGGCTTCTTGTAATTCTGTCGGCCGGTCCGCTTCTTCTTGGGCCGCAATTTGCGCGGCTTGTTCGCGGTCTTCTTGCTCAGCTTCCCAACGTTTGTCGAACTCTTGGGTTACCGAAATGAACTCGTGAATATTGTCGATGCGGGCGTCAGCTTCAAGTGTTTTTTGATTTTCCAAGTCTTTTAAGTAGCCGGTTTGCGCTAAAATTTCCTCGACTAAGTCTTGGATGGCTAAGAATTCGCGTTGCGTTTGGAGATTGGCCATCATTTTGCCGAAAGCCTTTAAATTCGTAGCACCTTTACCAGTGATTGGTGAATGGTCGACTAGGGTTGCCGCCTGTAAAAGGGAAATCCCTTGCTGACTGGCGAATGTGTTTAATTTATCTAGGGTTCCTGGTCCAATACCACGTTTGGGCACGTTGATAATACGCGTAAATGATAGGTTATCAGACGGATTGGCCAGTAGACGTAGGTAAGCTAGAATGTCTTTAATTTCCTTGCGGTCGTAGAATTTTAGACCGCCAACGATCCGGTAAGGCATGTTGGCCTTGACCAAATTCTCCTCCATTACACGGGACTGAGCATTGGTTCTATACAGAATGGCAATGTCCCCGTAGCGCTTGTTTTGACCTTTGATAGCATCTTTAATTTTACCGATGACATAGTTGGTCTCGTCACGTTCATTTTGCGCCCGGTAATAAGAAATCAATTCACCCTGGTTATTATCTGTCCAAAGGGTCTTATCCTTACGATAGGTGTTTTTATTGATGACATTATTGGCCGCCTGCAAGATATTTTTAGTAGACCGGTAATTTTGTTCCAATAGGATGGTGGTTGATTTTGGATAATCCTTTTCGAAGTTCAAGATATTTTCCATATTGGCACCACGCCAACCATAAATAGACTGGTCAGCATCCCCTACTACACACACATTATGGAAATACCCTCCTAGGTGTTTGACCAATTTATATTGGGCTTCGTTGGTATCTTGATATTCATCCACATGGATATAATGAAATTTTTGTTGATAGTATTTCAGAATATCTGGCTGTTGGTCAAATAATTTAACGGTATACATAATTAAATCGTCGAAGTCGAAAGATTGCGCTGCTTGAAGACCCTTCTGGTATCGTTCATATACATCTGCCACTACATCTTCTATATATCCAGAATAATTTTGACGGTAGTCATCTGGTAGCATTAAGTTATTCTTCGCATCAGAAATACGCCCTAGCAGCATTTTATGAGAGAATTTATCCTTATCTAAGTTTAATTCTTTAATAATACGTTTGATAAGGGTTTGTTGTTCTGATGGATCAGCTATGGTAAAGGACCTTGTGAAACCAATTGCCTCAGCTTCTCTTCTTAAAATACGTACACACATAGCGTGAAAAGTGGATACCCACATATCATTGGCATCCGGGCCTACTAGAGCTGAAACACGTTCTTTCATTTCCTTAGCGGCCTTATTGGTAAATGTAATCGCCAAAATATTCCAAGGATTCACATCTTTTTCACTTAAAATATAGGCCATGCGGTGAGTCAAAACACGTGTTTTCCCACTACCAGCACCAGCCATAATTAATAGCGGCCCTTCGGTATGCTCAACAGCTTCCTTTTGTCGATCATTTAGCCCCTTCGTAAATTGATTCAATGCCATCATTAGGCCACCTTCCCGTATAGTTTCATTGATAAGGATACCATTTATAGAACACCTGTTCAACGAAAACAAGGTGTGAGCGAGACCGTTCAGCTCAACAACGCTGGAAGACTAATGCAGTGGCTGATGCAATCAGCTGCAAGTTAGTCTGAAGTGGA
>OMJG01001237.1_pt1 | contig 15480 bp, 12 predicted proteins | sample 1646431 | NCBI WGS metagenome assembly OMJG01 (sample SAMN03771674, study PRJEB25209) | food metagenome | isolation source: Cotija cheese | place: Mexico:Jalisco,Michoacan | collected 2011-12-12
ACACAATTAGCGATTTATCGACCAATCGAAAAAATGCCAGTATTTGCTAAAAGTGGCGCAATTATTCCACTAGATGCTGACCCTGTAGCCACAAAAGCGACCGAACTGCCAGAAACGATAGAATGGCGAATCTATCCAGGAGAAAGCAATCAATTTAAACTTGTGGAAGATAAGGATGGACAACGCGTCGAGACAAGTCTATCTATAGATGAAGAACGTGGGCAACTTGAATTGATTACTGAAGGTGCTACAGAAATCTTACCAGCAAAGAGAAATCATGTGCTTAAGTTCATGAGTTCAACAGCTGTTAAAGTGACCAATTCGGATGATAACGACTCCAAAATAGCCGAAATCACCTATGATTCAGAGCATAAGGTGACAGAAGTAACTCTCGTCCCATCTGCTTTCAGTTTTAATGCTGATCTAGTAGACTTTCAGGCCGTTAAGGTTACGGATGGGCTAGGGACTTATCAAGAGATTCTCAAGAGAGCCAATATTGAGAATCAATTGAAAGACTACTTGTGGGACAGAATCTCACACACAGATGATAGAGACAAACTGTTTAATGTCTTCAATCGACTTGATGATCGTGAGTTAGCTTCAGCTCTCTTTGAAGTCTTATATACACAAAAGTAAGATCCAAGCACAACCCATTACACTCTAAATTTATGAGCTTCATTTAAGCGTGATTATAGTGTCATACTAAGAAATAAGGATTTATTTCAAAATGTATAGACATGTGGTTGCGCTTTATTTTAATTTAGAGAAAACTGTAGTATAATAACTATATTAGAATGGTTATATCACTTAAAAGCACTATTGACTTAGACGCTAGTCAAATATTTTTAGCAACCTTATGTGCTTAGCATAAGCGTTTGCTGTTTAATGTCTTAAGATATATCCTAGTAGATGTTTGTCCGAAGGGAGGTGTTCATGGTGTCAAAAACCATTATGTTAGTCTGCTCTGCAGGTATGAGCACTAGTTTATTAGTTTCAAAAATGCAAAAAGCTGCCGCTGCTGATGGGGTTGAAGCTAATATTTTTGCTGTTTCTGCTTCTGAAGCTGATGCAAAAATCCAAGATGATAGCAATCCAGTCGACGTTTTATTACTGGGACCTCAAGTTCGGTTCATGGAAGGTCAATTCAAACAAAAAGTGGCCGGAAAAGATATTCCAGTTGAAGTCATCAATATGTCTGATTATGGCATGATGAATGGTGAAAAAGTGTTGAAAAGAGCCTTAGAATTGATTAAGTAAAAGATTAAGGATAAGTGGGATAAATAGTTAAGGAGTGTGCTTTAGTGGACGAAAACAACCTAGAAACTATCATGGGACTCATTATTAATGCGGGAAACGCAAAGAGTGATGCTATGGAAGCTATTCAAGCTGCTAAAAAAGGAGACTTTGAAGCAGCTGATGAAAAATTAGCCTCAGCCAATGAGTTCTTAGTTAAGGCGCACCATTCGCAAACTGGTTTGTTGACAGCTGAAGCAGGTGGCGAAAAAATCGACATTTCTTTGTTGATGGTACATGGTCAAGATCACCTCATGACAAGCATAGCATTCAATGACCTTGCCAAAGAAGTTGTGGATGTTTATCGCAAAATTTATGAAGATGAAAAGTAAACAGATAGACAGAAAGAGGACTAGGTCCTCTTTTTTGTTTGACGAACAAGTGGTGTGATATAATTTTGAATAAGTAGATTTTTGGCTATAAAAGGAAACGTAGCTATTCAGGAGGAGACATATGTTAGGTATTTCAGTTTATTTTTCGATGCTTGATAATGACTATCTCGATCAGGCCATTGCTCATGGCGTCACTGTTATTTTTACATCATTACACATTCCCGAAGAAGAATTGGTGGACTTAGATCATAGTGTCAAAAAGCTTCTTGCTTATCAGTCCAACAATAAGTTGAAGATTGTGACGGATGTCTCGCCAGTTACATTTCAGAAATTAGGACTTAAACCTAATGATTTTAAGCGTTTAAAGAAAATGGGTTTTACGGCCTTACGGCTAGATTTTGGTTTTGATAATCTGATGCTCGTGAAGTCTTTACTAGATGACTTTGAGATTTTTTTGAATGCAAGTGTTATCTCTAAGCAATACTTAGAGGATTGCGTGGCACAAGGAATCGACCCTAGTCGTTTAAATGTTTGTCATAACTTTTATCCAAAAAAAGAAACGGGGCTATCGGACGATTATTATTGTGAAATCAACGAGAAATTTAAGGCATATGGTCTCCCTATTTACACCTTTGTGCCAGGAGACCGATTAAAACGATTCCCGCTATATGAAGGATTACCGACACTTGAAAGTCAGCGTGGTAAAAACACTTACATTGCTGGGTTAGAACTTTATAAACGCTTTGGGATCAAAGATATCATCGTTGGAGATACCATGGCACTCGACAGTTCTATTCGCTACCTCAATGATTTTTTTGAAACCCATATTATGACCTTGCCAGTCTCCATGCTAGAACCTACTGAAGATGAAAAAAAGATGATCCCTGTCAGAAAAGATTTGTCTGCAAAGGTGATCCGTCTAGAAAGCGATAGAATCAAGGAATTGCCAATTAAAACCACTCAGTCGCGTCAAAAAGGAACAATCACCCAAGAAAACACGTTGAGCGGCCGATATAGTGGTGAGATCCAAATCGCCAAGGAAGATTTACCATTTTCAGCCACTTCAAATACGATAGGCTTTGTTCATCCGGCGTATAGCGAGGCCTTGAACTATGTTGATTCAGAAACTATCATCAAATTCGTTCCGTTCTCAGATATCCTGTTGTAGACTAATATCGTCTTAAAAAACATCTAATAACGTCTAATAACGTTTAATATGGTCTAATGTCCTTTTGTGTATCTGTTGTCACTGACTGAAGAAAATCCAATCAAAAATAAAAGTTTAGGCACTGATAGCTCAGTGCTTTTTTTGTGGTTAAAAAATTTATGGGGATATTTTTTGTATTTTCTGGCAAAGTATAATATGATTTTAATATTGTTAGTTATTGATGAGAAAAAGAGGTGGAAATGAGTATGGAAAAGTATATGAATACTTGGTAAGTCATTATAATTGCTAATCATGCTTGTTTTACAAGATTACAAAACGATTAGTATTAGACAGGTGGTAGCTAACGATTTGGAGTTAACGATACGTTTTAGGATGAAAAGAGGATAACGAATATATGATTGGAAAATCCCAAAAGAATAAAGCATTTCTATTAGTAGTGACACTTTTATTGTCACTAATACTTAATATGGTTGTTCCTATAACGGCATTTGCTGATGATAGCAAAAAAGATCCAGCAGATACTGGTGAAAATTATGAGAAACTAGTTGATGCATTTACGAAGGCCGAAGATGACAACAAAAAAGAAAATAAGGAAAAATTCCGAGAAAGAGCTTTGGAACAACTGAAAGCTTTAGGTATCGATATCAGTACTATCGATACTGATGGCAATTTTGATCAAGAAATTAGAGCAATTATTCAGTTAGAAAGTAAAGCAGCTGTTGAATCGACTAGTAAGGCATCGGGAACTAATAAGGCGGTGTCATCGATTGAAAAGGCAACAGATAGTGTTATTGAAAGCCAATCTAGTATTAAAAAGAAAGTTGAAAAAATAACTGGTAATAAGGTTAAAAAATCATTCGGATATTTAGTGAATGGGTTTTCTATTGATGTTAAATTGACTGATATCAGTGAAATTACTGCGATAAAAGGTGTTAAATCAGTGACACCTGCAAATGTCTATTCTCCTACTGAGGACGATGGTAGTAATGTAGAGATGTTTAAAAACTCTTCTGCTGGAATAAAAGTCAGCGAAAGTGGGAGTAATGGCGAAGGAATTGTTGTTGCAATTGTTGATAGCGGGATTGATTCGACTCATAAGGACCTCCGTTTATCGCAATCTACTAATGAAAAATTAACCCAATCAAATGCAACCGCTGTCGTTAAAAATCTTGGCTATGGCAAGTGGTTCACTCGTAAAGTCCCTTATGGACATAATTATGCAGATAATAATGACAACATTGTCGACCAGAACCCAGGAACCTCAATGCACGGGATGCATGTGGCCGGAATAGTTGGAGCCAATGGTGAGGGGGAGCCACAAAGTGTGGGTGAATACGTGGTTGGTGTTGCCCCTGAAGCACAGTTACTAGCCATGAAGGTTTTCCCAAATAATGATAAGATGGCTACTGCTCTAGATGATGATATCATCTCTGCCATTGAGGATTCTGTCAAACTAGGCGCAGATGTTATTAACATGAGTTTGGGGTCAGTTTCAGGGACTGTGGACAGCAACGACCCATCACAAGTTGCTATCAAAAAGGCAGCGGATGCTGGCGTTTTAACCGTTATTTCAGCCGGTAATAGTGGTGTAAGTACTAGTGCCGGGACTAGCACTGATCCGCAAAATCTATTTGATACCAAGGATACTAGCACAGTTGGTGCCCCTGGTGTCGCCAAAGAAGCTCTAACAGTTGCATCTTATGAAAGTGATGAAGTGATTGCGGATGCCTTATCTCCTATACTAGTGGATGGTGCTGGCAATGAAGAGCCAGTCAAGTTGGCTAATGGCACCGAATCTGGTGTGGCCTTTTATGCCAATACAGTTACTGGAGTAGGTTTAGAGGTGTTTAGTGCGCCTAGTGAATTAGTTTCTGTGCCCTTAGGTGAAAAGGGTATTGGAGATTATACAGATCTGGATGTTAAGGGTAAAATAGTTTTGATCCAAAGAGGACTAGCGACATTTTCTGATAAACAGGCAGCTGCTAAGGAACAAGGCGCAAAGGCTGCTATTGTTTACGATAATGCTCCGGGGACATCTCTGATTAGTATGGCATTGGATGATAACAATTTCTTAGCTATTTTCGTTTCTCAACAAGATGGCGAATTGTTAATCAAGCTAGCTGAAGAAAATAAGGATAAAAAAATAAAATTTGCTCAAACTAAAGGGTCATACCATAACAGTGAGAGCGGTCAAATGTCTAAATTCTCTTCTTGGGGTCCAACACCTGATTTGGAATTGAAACCAGAAATCGCAGGACCAGGTGGACAGATCTACTCGACGGCCAATAATAATAACTACCAAACTATGAGTGGAACCTCTATGTCCTCACCGTATGTTGCAGGGACTGCGGCATTGCTATATCAAAGCATCAAAACGAAAGGCTTATCGTTATCTGGTGCTGATTTGATTAATTTCGCTAAGGTCTCACTCATGACGACATCTCAACCAATGACAGATGTTACTAATGGCAATATCATCTCTCCTAGAAGACAAGGAGCTGGTAGTGTAGATATTAATCAAGCTATTGCTAATAGCACATCATTAGTAGATGCTGCAGATGGTGATGCAACGATTGCTTTGAAGAATATCGGGCAATCCTCTTCATTTGGTGTGATACTTACAAATAATGGCAAAGAAAAAGTAACTTATTCTTTAAATGACTACAACGGTCCGTATACCGAGACAACAGATAGTAGCAGCTTTATTTCTTCTGTCAATATTGATGGTGCTACTCTAAAAGCTGATAATACTGAAGTAAGCCTTGAACCAGGTGAATCAAAAACAGTTGGCATTACAATCAACTTGCCTGCTTCCTTCTCAGCAAACCAATTTGTCGAAGGCTTTATAGGTTTTGAAAGCGATACAGCACCAGCTATATCCATTCCATATGTTGGCTTTTATGGGAATTATGGTGATGGTCAAATTATCGATGCTCCTATCTATGATGACAATACAATCCTAGGATCAGGGTATTTGTTAGATGAAGAGAACTCCTACCTTGGTTTTGATTTTAATACGATAAACCCTGATAAGATTGCTATATCACCAAATGGTGACGGTCGTTTTGACTCAGCATATCCTGTTTTATTCTTCTTAAGGAATACGAAGACACTTACCTATGAAATTGTAGATAACGACAATAAAACACTTCTTAAGCTAAATGAGGATAAGCAAGGAAGAAAAGGCTATTTCAATCCTCAAATCAATAACTTCACCGAGTCTTATGTTACAAATGCTACTTGGGATGGAACAGTCTATGACACCAACACAGGAGATTCTAAACTCGTTGAAGATGGGCAATACGGCTTGAAGATAACAGCAACAAGCTACTTTGAAGGGTCGTCCGAGCAATCTCTTACAATTCCAATCAAGGTCGACACGGTGGCACCAGAGTTTAGCAATGTTCTACTAACAGATAGTACAATTTCATTTGAACTGAGTGATAATCTAAGTGATGTTACTTTAGATTCAGTTGCTATTGCCATAAACGGGAATGTTGCTACTTATGATTTATCCGAGCAATTGTCTGATAATAAACCAAATACACCAGAGAAGGTAGAACTGAAGCTAGATGAACGGCAGTTACCTGAAAATGGTGTAAACTCTATTGAACTTTTAGCTAGTGATAATGCCGGAAATCTTGGCTATACTAGCGAACTAAAAGAGCTTGGGGAGTCTGACAATGTAGTCTTGTTTAACATTAAGGACAAAGATATTATCACTTCAAATTCTCAATACTATGACGAAGAGAGCCAAACGCTAGCTGTAATAGGGTCATATACTGGAACTGATCCATTGACGGTAAACGATCAAGCAGTTGAAGTAGACGCAGAAAGCAAAACGTTTAGTGCTTCATTACCAATCGATGATCAAACTAATGCTATCGTCGTAAAAGTCGGGGAAGAACAAGTTAGAAACGTGCCAATTGAGGTTCACGTTACAAAACCGACTCTATCGGTTGACACACCAGCCGAGGAATCAAGCGAGTTATCAACGGATACAATTCGAATCGCAGGTCAAACGGGAGAATCAACGACTAAGTTGACCCTCTCAAACTCGTCGACTGAAGATCCGATAGATGCAACGACAGCAATTCAAGAAGACGGTTCTTATGCAGTTGATGTGCCACTTGAAAATGGTCAAAACTTGATTACTGTATCAGCAACTGACCAGTATGAGAATACCTCATCGGTACAAAAGTTAGTTACTACAAGTGCCTACCGTCAAAGTGATTTGTTAGTATTGGAAAATATTTTAACAGATGACATCACAATTGTTGGTGTCGGAAATCCTGATTACGATAGCGACAGTAATATCTACCAAATAAAAGGAAGATTGCGTGAGAAAGTCGATAACTTCACTATTAATGGTGATCCTGTAGACTATGATCCGACTAATCTGACATTTACTTATGACTTAGCATTAAAACAAGGTAAACAAAGTGTCGCCTTTTATGTCGAAGGTTCAACTGGTGATAAAGAAGTCATCGATGAAGGGTATTATGTTTTCGTAGATACTGTTTTACCGACGCTTCAAATAGAAGGTTTGACTGTTTCAGATGACGGACAGTATAGTGTTTACACCAATCAAAATCCATTCCATTTAACTGGTTTGATTTCTGATAACTTTGCTGGCTACCGCTTATATATCAATAACAACAATGTATACAGCGACATTGATTATGGCTTATATGATGAAGATTTTTTTGCTGGTAGACCAGCTCAAAACTTCGATTATGAGGTGCCAGTAACTGAAGGCGAAAATCACTTGACAGTCAGTCTTGCTGATAGCCTTGGAAATGAACAATCAAAAAATATTTTGGTCAATTATAGTGCAGCAGTTCCGAACGCTCCAACAATTACTGCCGACACAACAGAGTTAACCAACAAATCAGTTGTCGTTAGTGCAACAGCTGACGAAGGTGATACGATTCTTTATAGCTTTGATGGAGAAAACTATCAACTATATAGTGAACCATTGGCTGTAGCGGTTAATCAAACAGTCTACTTCAAGTCTGTTAATCAGTTCAAATCAGAATCTGAAGTTACTACCTATGATGTCACAAATATTGTTCCTAAAATTGTAGCCAATCCGACTATAACGCTTAGTGAGTACGGCGAAGCGAAAGAACCAGTTACCGTCACCCTTGGCTATTCGAAAGAATTGTCTGAGACAGAAGCGAGCTACACTCATTTGAGATATAGCTTGGATGAAGGCAAAACCTTTACGGATTATACAGAACCATTTACAGTAGAAAAAACGACAGTTATTACTGCTCAAACTTATGATGATGCTGGCAATGAAAGTAGCCTGATCAAAGCAAATGTCATTGTAAAAGATGAGTCTGATAAAGATGAGTCTGATAAAGATGATCCGGATAAAGATGATCCGGATAAAGATGATCCGAATAAAGATGATCCAGATAAAGATGATCCAGATAAAGATGATCCGGATAAAGATGATCCAGATAAAGATGATCCAGATAAAGATGATCAGGATAAAGACAATCAAGATAAAGATGAAACAGATAAAGAAGAACAAAAAGGTGGATCAACTGGCGGTGGATCAACTAACAATACTGACAATGGATCAGGTAATGGTGGATCAACTAATAAGGGGTCGGGCAAACCTAATGGGAATAACCATAAGGCATCGACTAATAAAGGAGGAAATAACGGACAAAGTAATACTAGGAAAAAATCGACACAGTTACTACCACAAACAGGGGAAAGTTCTTCTACGGTACTCATGTACACAGGAGTTGGTCTGATTTTGGCAGGTGTCATCTTGGTTATTGTCAAAAAAAGAAAAATAAATAAATAAAAATAAAAAATGAACAATAAAAAGTAACTAAAAAAGTAAATCGGGAATATAAGTGATATTCTTAAGTTGAGGTTCAATCAATAGCAGTTCAATCAAAAGGCTGTCACTTATAAGACATAAAAATAATTAAAAACTGTGATAGGTGTAAAGTGCTTTAGCGGAAAACGTTATAAAGTTACTAAGCACTTCTCACAGTTTTTTTATGTTGATGAATAGGTTAGGGTTAAAATTTAGGATAATCAAAAATAAATAGTCTTCGATAGATTGAAGAGTGATAATACGATAAAATGATGATATAAAATGATAGTATAAATAGAAAGTATGTTGAAAGTATGTTGAAACTATCATGAAGTTAAAGAACACCATACTAAAAAGAGATTAGAGGTTGTCATAATGACAAATGAGCAAGTCACGGTTTTTGGAAAGGAAGAACAGTTTGAATTGGCGTTGGATCAAATGAATTTAGTCATGACTAAAGAAGCAGGTTATTCACCGACTCAACTTCTTGCGTCAGCTGTTGGGGGTTGTGAGGGCTACGTGTTGAAGTCTTTATTGCTAAACTCAAAGGTACCAGCTGAAGTGACGAAAATCCAAGTTGACTATCAAAGGGCTGATACGAGGCCTCAATTCTTTCAATCGATTGATCTTACATTTGAAATAGTTGCAGATCCAAAATGGCATCATCGTATCGACAGTATTATGAAATTGGTTGAGAAGTATTGCCCAGTTGTCCAATCTCTGAGTCCAGATATAGAAATCACTGAAACGATTATATTCCTATAATTCTTTGTGACTTTTATGGTTCTGGCTGTAAGATTTCTGCTACTTTTTGTCTCAATATGGGCAGGACTTCTGTAGAAAACCAAGGATTTTTCTTGAGCCACCTTTGGTTTAAAGGGGAAGGGTGGACGATGGGGAAGTAAGTGGGCAAATAGGTTTGAAAGTTCTTGACGGTTTGAGTCAGTGTGATGTTATTTTTTTGATGAAGATAGTATTTTTGGGCATACCTACCCACTAATAGAGTCATCTCGACGTTAGGCATCAGCTTTAATAGTTGAGGATGCCACTTTGAGGCAAAGTCTTTACGAGGTGGGAGGTCGCCACTTTTACCTTTTCCAGGATAGTAAAAATCCATTGGTAAAATAGCTAATTTATCTGTTGAGTAGAAGAAGTCGCTAGTCACACCTAACCAATCACGTAAACGGTCACCACTTTTATCATTAAAGAATCGTTTCGATTGTTCTGCTTTGATGCCTGGGGCTTGACCTACAATGACGATTTTGGCATTCTCATGAGCACTATATAGGGGATCGATGTGTTTAGCAGTATAACTCTTATTCTCTGCGTCTTTCTTGATGGCTTCATAGATAGCTTGAAATGACTGTTCCATTTTTTGACTCCTTTCGTATGACAATCGGGTTTGTATAAGGTTACTTGAATCTCTGCTACTGATTATAGCACTGTCTTATGAGAATGTCTTGTTAGGCCTTATCAGTTTGCGTTAGAGATAAGGGAGATCGTAGATTGTTAGACATAAAGAGTTAGGCATAAAGAGTTACTTATAAAGAGGGAAAAGTAGAGAGGTTAATTAGCAATGATTAAATCAATCGTTGAAGAGTCTAGTTTGGATAGTCCGTATAAGAGTATCAATTTAAAGCGAATTGAACCACACTTTGCCAATGAGATTAGTGAACGTTTGCTTTTATTACATCACGAATTTGATTTACCAAAAGGACTTATCAGAATCACTGACCGCAAGAGTAAACGTAATCTCGCTTATCAAGCAACAAATGTTGTCTCGCGAATGCGTAAAGGAAAACAGTATGGATTGTTCGATAGCAATTTAAACTTTAGCCATAATATGTTTCAAACTAAGGTGAGGTCGGTTACTATTCATCACCGTGTCTACCAGTTGAGAAACTCACCCTTAATTGCAGATCAATCAGGATTAACGACAATCGACCACGAATTTGCACACTTATTGAACTCTTTTTATATGCTAAAAACAAATAAGAATCTACAAGCGATAGCTGAACAATATGAGAATTTACGAGAAATCGATAAGCGTGATGTAAAAACCTTAAAGGCATTTAATCATGCGTTGATCTATCATCCTAATTCCCTAAACGAAACTGTCTATCAGTCTCTATTAAAACAAAGTGGATTGAATCGCTTGCATTTTAAACGCCTTATTAAGGAAACAATGGGCAGTTATGCAGCACAATCTACACGAGAGTTTTTTGCCGAAGCATTTACTATATCTCAGTATCTACCAAATTACCAAAAATCATTCATGTCCTTGTTTCGTGAGGCCTTATCAAAGTCATTAGAGTGTTCAACATTTTGGGATTGAAATCATTAACAGCATTCAAAACAGTCACCTCAGTCATTTCAGTCACATCATTTAAATCAGTCACTTCACTCTATTGACACGGAAAAACAGACTGTTTTGATAACTGTTGATATTTTTAACAGTCGATAATATGTGACATTAAGGGAATGAGGCAATAAGGCAATATAAGCAACAAGACAAACAGGAGCAACAGGAGAAAGAAACCGATATCTAAAAGGAAAAGAATTTAGGAGCGTTAAATGATGCAAATTAGAGCACTAGAACGAGAAGATTTAAAATTTATCCATGAGATCAATAATGAAAGAAATACAATGGCTTATTGGTTCGAAGAGCCATATGAGTCGTTGGATGAGTTAATCAGTCTTTACGATAAACATATTCATGATACTCATGAAAGGCGTTTTGTGATTGATGTAGAGGGCAATTTTGCGGGTGTTGTTGAGTTAGTTTGGATCGACTTCATCCATCGTAATTGTGAGATCCAGATTATCATCTTAGAACATTTTAGAGGATTGGGTTATGCGCAACAAGCATTGAAAAAGGGAATTGAATATGCATTTTCAATTTTAAATATGCATAAAGTCTATCTATATGTTGATACGAGTAATGCCCCAGCGGTCCATATCTATAAAAAAATTGGTTTTGAGATTGAAGGCAATATGAAAGAGCAATTTTTCTCGAATGGTACTTATCGTGATAGTTACTTTATGGGGTTATTAAGATCTGATTATATCAAAATATGATTGTTGAACGATTAATGGAGAGCTTGTTGATTAATCACTGAAGAACGCTTATGATAGAGAATAAAAAAATTGGAGGAGATAGGATGGGGTTAAACGAGTATATTGTGGGACTTAGCAATTTAGAAAAGATATCTAGGGCACCAGGATTTTTTAAGTTCACAGAACACACGGTTGCAGCGCATTCATTTAGAGTAGCATCAATCGCACAAGTGTTGGGGGATATTGAGGAATTAAACGGTGTTGAAATCAACTGGAAATTACTCTATGAAAAGTCTTTGAATCACGATTATACTGAAAGGTTTATTGGGGATATTAAGACACCAGTAAAATATGCCAACAAACAATTACGGGGAATGCTACATACAGTGGAGGAACGAATGACGATCGAGTTTATCGACCAGGAAATTCCAGAAGAGTTTCAAATGATTTATCGTAGGCGACTCTTTGAGGCGAAGGATAATTCGGTAGAGGGACAGCTACTGGCAATCGCTGACAAGGTTGATTTATTGTATGAATCTTTTGAAGAAATTGTGAACAGCAATCCGGAACCGGTCTATCAAGAGATGTTTTTAGAAGCGTCAACCACTATTCAATCCTTTAAAGAAAGACCCTCTGTCAAATATTTTTTTGCACATATATTTCAAGAATTACTCAATAAAGACTTTTTTGGCAAAGACGATTTTTTAAATCGCGTAGATGAAGTTCTAGCAAATTAATAATCTCAAAGAAACGGAGACCTACAATGGCAAAAGTTGAAAGTTTTACCTTAGATCACACGAAAGTCTTGGCACCATATGTTCGATCGATTGGTACGGAAAAGGGGCCACAAGGAGACATCATTTCTAATTTTGATCTACGATTAATTCAGCCAAATATGTGTGCAATCCCTACTGCTGGGATACACACCATCGAGCATCTATTAGCTTCTTTACTGAGAGACCGTTTATCCGGTGTGATTGATTGTTCGCCGTTTGGCTGTCGGACGGGTTTTCATTTGATTATGTGGGGTAAGCCAACTGCTCATGATGTTGCAGTAGCACTAAAGGCCTCACTAGAAGAAATTGTTTCTTCAATCGAATGGACAGATGTTCAAGGTACTACCGCAGTTAGTTGTGGCAACTATGTCGATCATTCCTTATTTTCGGCTAAAGAAGTTTCAAAGCATGTCCTAGAGAAGGGTATCAGTGACGATCCATTCAGCCGTCATGTCGTTTAGAGAAAGCTTATAACCGATATATTTAACCAATATATTTAGATGTCATCAGATAAAAGGAGAGGTGTAGCCATAGTGATTACTATCGAAAAAAAGACAACTAAAAATATCCCATTTTTAGTTGTGGAAGACAAGGATATTGTCAAATCATCCGCACCCGTTATGGTTTTTTACCATGGTTGGACAAATGCTAAGGAATCTTTAATGACGCAAGCCTATGTATTTGCATTAGATGGTTATGCTGTCTTTGTGCCCGATGCATTGTTTCATGGTGAGCGGAAACAGGAGAATAGAGCATTAGAGAGGACAACTGATTTTTATCGTATTTTGTTTCAAAATGTCAAAGAGTTGCCTACTTTAAGAGAATATATGGAAGAAAATGGTTATGACGGCACTGATATAACGGTTGGTGGGATATCGATGGGTGGCTTTACCACCTCCATGCTTTTGACAACTTATGATTGGGTAACAGCTGGAGCTAGTTTTATAGGCTGTCCAGATCCAGTCTCGTTCGGTAAAGATATGCTAGTCTGGCAATATGAAAATGGTGGAAAAGAGAAGTATCCGAAAGAAATTTGGGACGATTATTTTGACCAAATGGACCGATTAGCCAGTGACTTGAGACATTATTCGTTAGCAGAAAACTTGAATAAAATACTAGAAAAACCTTACTTCATTTTTCATGGTGGCAAAGATGAGGTTGTTCCAGTTAAATATGATCGATTACTGGCCGAAGATTTGAAAAAATCTCATGGAAAACATTTTCGTTATAGCGAGCAACCTTCAGGAGGACATCACGTACCTTACCGCAGTTTATTAGAGGCTGTAGATTTCTTAAATAACGAACGAAATCAATAATAATCTCTCAAAACGTTTACTATTTTGTGACGTGAGATGCTATGACTCAAGAACTCAACAGTTGAGTTCTTTTTTTATTGGCCATTAATTTAATAAAGAAGCAAAGAAATAAAAGATCTTAATCCTATTTAGTAAGGGATGATAAGGGTAAAACATAGAGAGAGAAAGGCGATAAAATACCGCTAATAAAACAGAATTGAGAGACTTAAAATTGGAAACACATATAGCATTATAACATAGCATAAAAAGGGCTAAAACTCTATATTATCGCCAATAATTTACATTAAATTTACAAATAAAAGGGATTTTGAATACTTTTTTAAGGCTTAATGTGCTAAACTTTAACCAATGAACAATGCAGCATTCGTTGTTTTCTTACAAAATATCTTAAGAGGTGAATCGCGTGCAAGTTAGATTTGAAAATGTCACCATGGACTATGGTGATAAAGAAGTACTACATGAGCTAAATTTCACGATTTCCGAACATTCCTTGATGTCGATACTTGGTCCTAGTGGCTGTGGGAAGTCGACAACCTTGATGTTGATTTCAGGGTTGATCAAACCGAATAGTGGTCATATTTACTTTGATGATAAGGATGTTACAGCATTAGATGCTGTTAAACGAAAAGTGGGAATGGTGTTTCAAAACTATGCCTTATATCCTCATTTAACTGTCTTAGAGAATATTATGTTTCCGCTTAAGATGGCACATGTCAAAAAAGCAGATCGTCTCAAAAGAGCTACTGAATTGGCTGACCTCGTGCAAATTTCAGAACATATTCATAAGAAGCCGAAACAATTATCAGGTGGTCAGCAACAACGGGTAGCAATTGCTCGGGCTTTAGCTAAAAAACCACAGATTCTATTGATGGATGAACCGTTATCAAATCTTGATGCGAGATTACGGATCGAGATGAGAGAAGAAATTCGAAGAATTCAACAAGAAACTAATATTACTACCGTGTTTGTGACTCATGATCAGGAAGAAGCCATGAGTATTTCTGACCAAGTAATGGTGCTTAATGATGGGCATATACAGCAAAATAGTGAACCACAAACGTTATATGATTTCCCTGAAAATCAGTTTGTAGCACAATTTTTGGGAAATCCTGTTATCAATATATTACCTACTACTAATGATGTCATTAATACTTCAAGTTTGAATTTTTCACCCTCTGACTTAGCTAAAGCAGTCAGTATAGGGGTTAGACCTGAAAACTTAAGGGCAGTTACTAATGAAGAGCAAGCACTCTTTAGTGGAACAGTGAAACACCTGGAAAGATTTGGTAAGAAGAGTACCTTGAAACTAATCAATGGTGACTTAGAGGTGACAATCAGCGACGTTTTGAACCATTACGAATTAGGAAATAAAGTCAGCGTAGTAGCTGATAGCGAAGATATTCATTTGTTTGACCAAGCAGGCCAGTCAATCGCGATCAAGGAGGCGTGACATGATCCAAAAACCCACTTTAAAAAGTTCCTTGAAAGCATATCTTTATTTACTTCCGGCATTGGTAATATTGGTCATTTTTAATATTTACCCAATTTATAAATCATTCGCTATGAGTTTTTATACGGACTATAATTTTTTCCAAAATATCGTGAATGCATATGGGTTCGATAACTTCGTTAAAATATTCAATGATTCTAATTTTTATTTAGCTGTGCGGAACACATTCATTTTTGTAATAGGAGT
>OMJG01001238.1_pt1 | contig 15472 bp, 16 predicted proteins | sample 1646431 | NCBI WGS metagenome assembly OMJG01 (sample SAMN03771674, study PRJEB25209) | food metagenome | isolation source: Cotija cheese | place: Mexico:Jalisco,Michoacan | collected 2011-12-12
TCCAAGTCGTGCCCACATTGTTCCAGCCAAATTTGCTTTGCTATGGAGGACGGAACTTTTAATTAATACTCGAAATTACTTTTCGTTATTTAAATCATCTTCATCAAAAACAATATCAGAAGTATCTTCGTCCTCTTTGATCTTATCAACGGTAGAAGCCATATGATCCTTCAATGCATCCGTCTTCTCATTAAAATGATCAACTAAATCATTATTATTTAGACCAACGCCCCCATTATTGAAGTCGCTGCGAATTGTATTGATATTTTCTAGTAATTTTTGGCCTGACTCGCTAGTTAAATACTTAGAAGCAGCATATCCTGATGCACAACCCAAGGCTAGGCCTAGTAAAAAGTGATTATTTTTCATAATTATTTATTCTTCTTTCTTGGCCAAATCTTGGCAGCTGTTTTTGCAACGGTTGCTAAATTACCGATTGTCATTAAATTTTGGAAATTGAAACCACTGTTTGGCTTTTCTTCAGTAGCCTTAGCAGTCTTTTTACCGATGTTTTCAACGGTATCGAACAAAGGATTCAACTTGTCTGATTTATGATTAACATCTTCTAACAAAGTATTAGTCTTATCAACTAATTTTGTACTTTGATCCATGATTTGTTCAGTATTCTTTGAAAGGACTTCAACCATCTTAGTTGTTTCCTTCATCGTTTCTTGTAATTCTTGAAGCAATTTAGCCGTTTGAACTAAAGTTCTGGCTAAGTATACAACCAATACTACAAAAGCAACGGCTGCAATTAATCCTGCAATTTGTCCACCAGTCATAATATTACCCTCCTATGTTTTAATAGCACTTTCATATTAGCATTATAACAATTTATGGGCAATTAATTACCAATTAATCCAATCTTGCCACTGTTTTTCGAGCTTTTTAATCGCATTGCCTCGATGACTGATTTGATTCTTTTCGTCAATCGACAATTCAGCCATAGTCTTTCCTAATTCTGGTAAATAAAACAATGGATCATAACCAAAACCATCGTCTCCTTGTGGAAATTGGGCAATGATACCTTTTACTTCACCTTCAACGACTAAATCATTTTCATTTTTAGGATTAGCAAAAACTAATGTTGAAACAAAACGCGCATTTCTTTTTTCCTTTGGAACGCCACCCAATTCACTCAATAATTTGGCATTGTTAGCCGCATCATTGTGGTCTCCTGCGTAACGAGCCGAATAGACGCCTGGTTGGCCATAGAGAGCTTTAACTTCCAATCCGGAATCATCAGCAATTACCGGCAAACTAAAGCGTTCCATAACAGCATGAGCCTTAATAGTAGCATTCTCTTCAAAAGTAGTTCCAGTCTCTCTAATTTCTGGAAAATCTGGGAAATCTAATAAAGTTTTCAAAGTAAATTCTTGGTCATTAAAAACACGTTTGAATTCACGAGCTTTACCAGGATTTTTAGTGGCGATAATTATTTCTTTCATTTTTTCCTCCAATTGCGGCTGCATCTTCCAAATCTACTAAATTAATCTCATCGATTTTCACATTTAGCCAACGCTTAGCGAGTTTTGAAAATTCTTCAATATTAGCTGTCGCGTGCAATTGCAAAACTCGTGTTTTGTTATCAGTTAAAAGATCATTGTCTACTAAATACTTTTTAGCCACTTCAACAGTCTTCAACGCAGGATCGACTAATTTAGTATCTGGCAAATAATCATTGATTTGTTTCTTTAACATTGGAAAATGTGTACATCCCAAGACCAATGTATCATAATCATTGTTTTTAAAAGGTTTTAAAGTCGTTTCAATATTTTCTTTGGCTTGTTTAGTATCAGCTGAATCCGATTCGACGATACTGACAAATTTTTGAGCGGCAATGCCTAAAACGTCGGCACTGGGATCAAGATTCTTGATAGTTTCATTGTAACTCTTTGAATTAATCGTTGATTGCGTACCAATAATTCCAATATGATTAGTTTGAGTAACATTGGTGGCCGCTTTAGCACCTGGTTTGATCACGCCAATCATGGGAATCGTAAATTCTTTTTCCATGGCATTCAAGGCTTGAGCTGTAGCAGTATTACAACCATAAATAATCATTTTGACATTTTGACTAATTAAATACTGTACCATTTCTCGAGTATAAGATATGATTTGTTCATGAGTCTTCACTCCATAAGGCATTCTAGCCTCGTCACCAATAAAAATGATACTTTCATTCGGCAATTGACGGATTACTTCTTGGACGACAGTTAAACCACCTAGGCCTGAATCTAATACTCCAATTGGTCTTTGATCACTCATAATATTTACCTCACTTAAGAATTATTTGTACCTATAAAAATAATTATGTGCTATCTTTTACAATAACTTAAAAAGCAATTATTCTAATGATATAATGAATTGTCAGAAAAAGGAGTTATAAGCAATGTCTGCAAAATCTAAAGATATTAATGAATCAACATCAACAGAAGCTCCACAAAAAAATGAAGATACTTTAACAGAAAATTACTTTGCTGTTTCAGTCCTTCGTGATTTTATTCTTCCCGACCTTCTTGATAAAGATACTGTTGAACTACTATACTGGGCAGGTAAAAATCTCAGTCGACAATTAATTCTCGATATGGATAGTTTACCAGAACTATTCCAAAAAGCTGGCTTTGGTAAGTTAGAAATTTCTAAACAAACTCCAAAGAGCTATACTTATAATTTAACTGGTCCAGAAGTCGTTCAACGTTTTGATACTAATAACGATGATCCAGAATTTTCACTGGAAACAGGGATAATTGCTGAAACTGTAGAAAAAACAATTGCAGCTTATTGTTTGGGAACATATACTGTAAACAGTAAAGCCAAAAGCGTTTCAATTAAAATACAAATTGATCGAAACTAAAGTATACACCAAAAAATGATCAAAATGACAGTCACAAAGCTATTTAAATGCTATTTTATGCAAAAAAACTCCACGATTATGTAATCTATAATCGTGGAGTTTTTTAATTATTAGTCTGAATATCCATCTAAAATCTTTGAAAGTTGAGCTTTGTTGTGGAAGCCAGTTAGAGTTTCTACAACCTTGCCATCCTTCTTAATTAGCAATGTTGGAATAGCCATGATTCCAAACTTCTTAGGTGTATCAGGGTTAGCATCAACATCCATCTTTAAAAACTTAACTGAATCGTCATTTTCTGACAATTCTTCAACAACAGGTGATTGCATACGACATGGACCACACCATGTTGCCCAAAAATCTACTAAGACGACGCCATCTTTTGTTTCTTCTTCAAATTCCTTATCTGTTACTTCATCAACCATTTTATTCACTCCTTCAATAAATTCAATACTATCATTACTTATTTATTTTAAAAAAAGATTTGCTTAAAGGTCAACAATTGTTGCCCCGGAACCTCCAGAACTTGCTGGAGCATATCCAAATGACTTCACACGTGGATTGCGTTGCAAGTACTTAGTAACCCCTTTTCTAATCACACCAGTTCCAAAACCGTGGACGATCGTAACTTGGTTATATCCAGCCAACAGTGCTGAATCAATATATTGATCAAGTTCTGTCATTGCTTCTTCATAGCGTTTACCACGAAGATCTAACTTACTAGACAATCCTGAACTCTTAGTTCTTTTGACCATCGTTGGTTTCTTCTCTGGTTCTGGTTCTTGATTTTGAACTTTTTCTAATTCATCAGCACCAAATTTCATCTTCAAAATACCGAGTTGGACTTCAAACTCATTATTTTTGTTCTTACGAACGATTGTACCAATTTGATCATATTGCAATGACTTAACAGTATCGCCGACCTTTAATTGTTGACGACGCTTGTTACGACGCAATACTCGATTTTTCTTAACGGCTTCATCTTGATGCAAATTCTTCAAACCAGTCTTAGCAGCAATGATTTGGTCTTCCTTAACAGCTACACCATCTTGCTCTAGTTTGTGCAATTTAGCAATGATTTTGTCCGATTCTTTGCGAGCCTTAGAAACGATTTGATTAGCTCTGACTTTAGCAGCTTGAATCTCCGAATTCTTCGACTTGTCTAAAGCATCGCTTTTCTTTTCGTAATCCTTTTGGACATCTTTGTTCTTAGCTAATTGAATCTTTAATTGATCATTTTTTTGCTCAAATTCTTTACGACGGTTCTCCAGATCAGCAATCATATTGTTAAGGTCTTGACTTTCACCGTCCATCAATGCTTGTCCACGATCAACAACGCTCTTGTCCATCCCTAAACGAGCGGCAATACTAAAGGCATTACTTGCACCCGGAATTCCAATCAACAGACGATAAGTTGGTTTCAATGATTTCTCATCAAATTCCATGCTGGCATTGATAGTTTCTGGAGTATTATACGCAAAAATCTTCAATTCTGGATAGTGAGTCGTTGCCATGATAAAGCAGTGCGATTGAGCTAATTTCTCAAGAATGGCAATCGCAATTGCAGCCCCTTCTTGAGGATCAGTTCCGGCACCTAATTCATCGATCAAGACCAAACTATGTTTTGACACTTTGCGAATAATATTGATGATGTTATCCATGTGTGATGAGAAAGTACTCAAGTTTTGTTCAATTGATTGTTCATCACCAATATCAACAAAAACTTCATCGAAGACAGCAATTTCACTTTCTTCACGAGCAGGAATAAACAATCCAGCTTGTGCCATCAATTGAATCAAACCTAAAGTTTTCATCGTAATAGTTTTACCACCAGTATTAGGACCAGTGATCAACATCGTCTTATAACCTTCACCCATCTTAATATCATTAGCTACAACTCTATCTGGGTCGATTAGAGGGTGTTTTGCATTGCGTAGGTCAACTATATGGTCCTTAGAAATAATTGGCTCAGTCGCTTTAATTTCTTTAGCATACTTAGCTTTAGCATTGATCAAGTCGAATTGAGCCAAAACTTCATTATTTTCTAAAATTTCATCAATTTGAGGACGGACTAAATCAGATAATTTATTTAAAATTCTAATTTCTTCAGCCTTTTCAGAAACTTGTGCTTCATGAAGCTGGTTATTCATCCCCACAACAGCTTGTGGTTCAACATAAAGTGTCTGACCACTGGCACTTTGGTCATGAACGACCCCACCGAATTTAGTCTTGTACTCAGTCTTTACAGGAATAACAAAACGATCATCACGTAAAGTTACTAAATTTTCAGTCAAATATTTAGTATTTTTACCACGAGTATATTGTTCCATCGTGTGACGGATCTGATCATTTAGTCGTGTAATTTGATTACGAATATATTTCAAATCTTCTGAGGCAGTATCCAAGACTCGACCTGTATCATCAAGTGAACGTGCTAGTCGTTTAGTTAATTCTGGATCGTCGATCAAATTGTCATTCAAATCATACAATTGACGCAAATCGAGTTGTTCATCTTTTAAGCCTTCAAAGAATTCTTTTAGTTCACTAGTATTTTGTAAAACTTGGCCAATTTGAGCCAGTTCAGTTCCATTTAAATTACCGTCTTTTTTCAGACGATTGGCTTGATCGTGTAAATCAGCCAATTTTCTAACTGGGATCTCACCCTTAATCCGAATAATATCAGCACCATCTTTAGTCTGATCGATCAATCTTTGAACGATCGATTCAACTGACATTGGCATTAATTTCTTTAAGAGAGTTTTCCCACGTGTCGTGATTAGATATTTGGCAATCTCAGCTTTGATTTTGTCAAATTCCAATACTTTCAAAGCTTTATTATTCATACATCTCTCCTATTACAAAATAAGACTGAAACAAACGTCTCAGTCTTAAAGTTTAGATAGCTCCAATCCACAAATGACTAAGTAGATTCGTCAAAACCGGCGTACTCTTAATCATTGTCGAAGCTATAAATGAATGTTGCAAAGCATGTTGAATACCGCTCACCGGTACCATTGCCATCATTAACAAGACCATGAAAATGGCCACGTAAGTAACGACAAAAGCGATGATTCCTCCACTTAAAATATTGATGTCATTGTACATTGGAAAATATGTCAAACGCTTAAAATAAAGTCCAGCAAATCTAACGATGATCCAACCAATGAAACATACAAAAATAAAAGCAAAAGCGCGGTAAAATGCATTATCCAATTCCATACCAACTTTTGTTGAGAAAAAGGCAAACTCACTGCCTAAATTAGCCGAAGGATATGGTACTAACATTTCAAACTTAGGCCCTAGTGTCTTAAAAGTCACCAATGCCAAAGCAAAGAACAGTACATATCCGACCGCATAAAATGCCTCCATGGCAAGTCCTCGGCGAGCGCCAATATAAAAACCATATATCAAAAGTAAAATAAGTAACAGACTCAGCATTATTTCCCCTTACTTCAATCATGCTCAATAGCGAATTTATAAATCATAGGACTAGATACAATCAAACGATTGGCAAATGCCAATCGTTAAGTGTTTTGCTTCATTGATCTTCGTCACTTGTGAAGGTGTTCAAAACTTCTTGAACCATATCCCATTCTTGTGGATCTTCGATTGGATCTAAATCTCCAGCATCGACGTCTCCATTTTCGTCAGGTGTAAATGAAAATGCTTGGATTTCGATCTCTTCATCATCTTCACTAGCCTTAGGATATAGGAATACATATGACTTACCATAGTCGTCTGATTCAAAAGTAAAAAGAATTTTATAAACTTCTTCATTACCTTGGTCATCACTTAAAATAACTTCATCTAAATCTTTTGGTGGTTGTTTTTCACTCATGTTTATCACCTTAATTTCGTGTTAGTTTACCTTTAGCATCAAGATAATTTTGTAAAATCATCTCAGCGGCAATTTTATCGATAACTTTCTTTCGTTTTTTACGAGACACATCAGCCTCATCAATCAACATTCTCTCAGCTTGAACAGTTGTTAGACGCTCATCGATGAAATCAATTGGCAAATGAAATCTTTCTTCGACCATCTTGCCATACTCGCGAGATTTTTCCACTCTAGGTCCCTCAGTATTATTCATGTTTTTGGGCAAGCCTAATACAATTCCTGTGGGTTGCTTTTCTTTGATGATTTCGCCTAGTCGATCTAAGCCAAATTCCTCTTTATCTTCATTGATTCGGATGATCTCTACCCCTTGAGCAGTCCATCCTAATAAATCGCTGCAAGCAACCCCGACAGTTCTCGAACCAACATCTAAACCTAATAATCTCATTTATCTACCTTGATTGAGATAACTTTTGACTAATTCTTCAATTATCTCGTCTCTTTCATGCTTCAAAATCAAATTACGAGCATCGTTATGTCTTGGAATATAAGCTGGATCACCAGAAAGTAAGTATCCAACGATTTGGTTAATTGGGTTATATCCTTTTTCTTCTAGTGATTGGTAAACACTTTGCAGTGTTTCTTTGACATCTTTGCCCTTGTTTTCATTAAAATCGAAACTCATAGTTTTATCAAGTGAACTCATGGCAAACCTCCATCTAACTAAAATTTAAGTGACCGAAAAGCTTCATTTCAATTATAGCCCACTTTATAAAGATTTAATAATATCTTTAGCTAATTGTAACGCATTTGTTAAACCAGCCGGATTCTTTCCACCAGCTTGCGCCATATCTGGACGACCACCGCCGCCACCTTGAATTTCTTTAGATATTTTCTTAATTAAATCTCCAGCTTTGACACCTTTGTCTTGAGCAGCTTTGTTAACAGCTACAACTAAACTAGCCTTGTTATCTCCACTAGCACCAAGTACTAAGATATCGGAACTGTTATCATTCTTCCACTTATCAGCTAATTGTCTAAGAGCTGACATGTCGGCAGGAACAATATTTGAAATGACTTTGTAGCCATTGATTTCTTCCACGTTGTCAAAGACTTCAGCGGATTTTTGATTTGTAAGTTGTGTCTTTAAGTTTTGGTTATCGCGTTTAAGAGCTTTGATTTCGTCAGCCATTTGAGTTGCTCGACTAGGAACATCCTTCAATTGGTTAACTTTCATATTCTTAGCTGTCTCTTGCAATGTTTGTAGTTGCTCATTCAAGTATTCAAAAGCTTCTTCACCAGTTACGGCTTCGATTCTTCTTGTCCCTGAACCAATAGCGGATTCAGAAGTGATCTTGAACAAACCTAATTCTGAAGTATTACGAGCATGTGTACCACCACAGAATTCTGTTGAATAGTCATCAATTTCAACTACTCGAACTGTGTCACCATATTTTTCACTAAATAAGGCAATAGCACCTTTTTTCTTCTTAGCTTCTTCAATAGGCAAAACTTCTGTCTTAACTGGAATAGCTGCCCAAATCTTTTCATTAACAATTTTTTCAAGTTCTGAAATTTGTTCTGATGTTAAAGCAGCGTTGCTGTTGAAGTCAAAACGTAAGTAGTCTGGTTCAACTAAGGATCCAGCTTGATGAGTTCTTGAACTAACAACGTCACGCAAAGCTTGATCCAACAAGTGAGTAGCTGTGTGATTGTGACGAACTTTTTCACGGAAGTCCGTATCGATCTTCAATTGATATTTCGTATCAACGTCAATTTCTGACATGATATTTACCAAGTGAATATTTTGACCATTTGGTGCGTGTTGAACATCAATTACTTCAGCAACTTGATTACCTTTAAGATCATAGATATTACCAGCATCGGCAACTTGTCCACCCATTTCAGCATAGAAAGGAGTTGTATCAAAGACTAGTTGAGCTTGACCTTCAGTAGCAGATTTCACTTCTTTATCACTAACAATGATGTTCTTCAAAGTGCTTTGTGTTTCATTGTGATCATAACCAACGAATTCACTAGGCGTCTTGATTTCCATCAAAGTTTCATCTTGCATACCCATTGATTGCAAGTTTCCACGAGCTTCACGAGCACGTTGCTTTTGAGCTTCCATATTTTCCTTGAAACCAGCTTCATCAACTGACAAACCTTCGTCATTAGCATATTCACGAGTTAATTCCATTGGGAAACCGTAAGTATCATAAAGTTTGAAAGCATTAGCTCCGTCGATAACTGTTTTATTCTCTTTACGAAGATCAGCAATAACACCGTTAAGTAAAGCAAGACCAGCATCAAGTGTTTCTGAAAAGCGTTTTTCTTCTTGTTGAATCGTCTTAGAAATAAACTCTTGTTGTTGGCTAACTTCTGGATAGTAACTTTCCATGATTTTACCAACAATTGGTGTCAATCTGTATAAGAATGGTCCGTTAATGCCAAGCTTCTTACCATTCAAAACAGCACGTCTGATCAAACGTCTAATAACGTATCCACGACCTTCATTTGAAGGCAAAGCTCCATCACCAATAGCAAATGAAACAGTTCTAGCGTGGTCAGCGATAATCTTGAATGAAATGTCATTTTCAGCATCTTCGCCATACTTTTTACCACTGATTTTACCAACGTCTTCGATCAAAGGCATGAACAAGTCAGTTTCAAAGTTAGTCTTAGTACCTTGAATGATGGAAACTAGACGTTCTAGTCCCATCCCCGTATCAATGTTTTTATGTGGTTGTTCAACGTATTGACCATTTGGCAAGTGATTCAATTCTGAGAACACGATGTTCCAAACTTCTAGATAGCGTTCATTTTCGCCACCAGGATAGTTTTCTGGATCATCTTCAGCCAGATTGTTGAATGATTGACCACGGTCGTAGAAGATCTCTGAATCGGGACCACAAGGACCTTCACCGATATCCCAGAAATTGTCTTCAGCTTTTAATATGTGATCTTGAGGAATTCCTACTTCAGCCCAAAGTTTTTGAGTTTCAGTATCCTTTGGATAAGTTGTCACGTACATCTTGTTGACATCCATACCGATCCAATCAGGACTTGTTAAGAATTCAAAAGCCCAAGGAATAACTTCTTTTTTGAAGTAATCACCAACTGAAAAGTTACCTAGCATTTCAAAGAATGTTTGGTGACGAGCTGTTTTACCAACATTTTCAATATCGTTAGTTCTGATACATTTTTGAGCATTAGTGATACGTGGATTCTTTGGCACAACTGTACCATCAAAATATTTCTTCAAAGTAGCAACACCGGAGTTGATCCACAACAAAGTTGGATCATCGTGTGGAACTAGTGATGCACTAGGTTCAATCATGTGACCTTTTGACTGGAAAAAGTCTAAAAACATTTTTCTTATTTCAGCACTTGATAAGTTCTTCATTTTATCTCCCCAAAAAAACGAAAAATCGCTGCATTCCAAGGACGCCACTGCGCGGTACCACCTTGTTTGCAACGATTTTCGTTAGCCTCTCAACACTTATTATTTACAATTTAAATTGGCAGCATCTTTATATTCAATATTTAGGCTTTCTCACCAACTAGCCTTCTCTTTGAAGTATTCAACATAAGATATATCCAAGGAAAATATTAACCATCAACTTAAAAATTGTCAATAATTATATCTGAGCTAACTATTAATCTAGCCTTTACGTCTTGCATCTCTTTGTTTTCTACGTTCTTGTCTAATCTTAATCTTTCTTTGTTGACGATGTTCTTCATTGATTGCCTGCTTGATTTTCTTCTTATAACCAGGTTTTTTCTTAGTCTTTTGTTTCTTAACGTAACCAACTAATTTAGTATCAAGCTTTTCTTGATTAGCTTTACGTGTGAAACGACGGTCACGTTCAACTGCTTCAACGATTTCACCATTTTTAATATCTTTAGGTTCAAAAGTAATCCCCATGTGTTCGATCGCATCAATTTTGTTTTCCTCGCCGGGATCGTACAAAGTAATAGCAGTTCCTGACATCTTGTTACGGCCAGTTCTACCAACACGGTGAACGAAGAAGTCCAAGTCGTCAGGAATTTCAGCGTTGATAACGTGGGAAACTCCGTTAATATCAATTCCACGAGCAGCTAAGTCAGTTGCAATTACGAATTGATATTCCATGTTTTCAACTTGCTTCATCGTACGCTTACGTTCTCTAGGTGTTAAGCCACCATGAATACGAGCAACTTTTAGACCTTTGCCACGAAGATATTGATAAATTTCATCAACAGTCTTTTTAGTATTAGCAAATACCAACACTAAGTAAGGTTCACCAATTGTCATTAATTGATAAATAATTTCTTTTTTGTCACGGCCGTGTGAAAACATCAACCAGTTGTCAACGTTCTTAGGAATAATACTGTTGTTCTTGATCTCAACTCTTTGAGGTCCATGCATGTACTTCTTCAAGAATGGTTCTAATTTTTGTGGAATCGTAGCTGAAAAGACCATCATTTCACGGTCTTCTGGCAATTTGTCAGTAATCTTATCGACAACGTCCAAGAATCCCATATCTAGAGTCATATCAGCTTCATCAATGACGTATCTTTGAACATTTTCGACATGCAAAGTATTGTCACTGATAAGGTCCCAAAGTCTTCCGGGAGTTCCAATTGCAATTTGTGGTTGGTGAGCTTCTAGTTTTCTTCTTTGACGATCTCTGTCAGCTCCTCCGACGAAGATAAAGGCATTGTATTCTTCAGGATAGTTTTTCAAAATTGCTTGTGTATCTTCATAAATTTGGTAAGCCAACTCACGACTAGGTGTCGCAATTAAAAGTTGAACCTCCTGATCACTAGTCAAAGCATTCATTGATGGTAATAAGAAAGCATGCGTTTTACCAGAACCTGTTTCTGATTGAACGATAATATCCTTCTTCTTGTTGATCAATGAAATTACTGCTTCTTGAACTGGAGTTGGTTCTTCAAAATGTATCTCTTTTAATGATTTATTGATAGCATCATTAAAGTTGTATTGTGAAAATTTAGTCATCTATTCACCCTTCTGGTTATATTTAGCTACTAAGTCTTTTAGTTCTTCAAACATTTGTTTTACTTCATCATGATCTTTGGCAGTTGCTCCACTTGCAAGTGGGTGTCCGCCACCATTGTGATTTTTGGCTAATTCATTAATGACTGGTCCTTGAGAACGCAAGTGCATTCTGAAAGTTCCGTCATCTTTTTGAACAGCTTCCATCCATGAACAAACTTCCTTCAAACGACCTGGTGTGGAAACGACCGAATTAGCTTGCTCTTGATTGATACCAAGTTTTTTCATCATTTCAAGGTCAATCACAGCATAGGCTGCACCGGTAGAATCGATTTGTAAAATATCGAATAAGACACCTTGAAGTTTAGCTTGTTTCAATGTGATCTCGTTCATCTTATTGTTAATAGCTGCTGTATCAACACCCAAAGCAATAAATCTACCGCCGACACGCATTGTATGTTCCGTTGTCGCTGGATACAAGAATCTTCCTGTATCGCCGACAATTCCAGCGTATAAGTAATAAGCGACTTCTTTAGTCAAAGTTAATTCAGAACTGCTGTCGATCAAATCAGCGATGATTTCTGAACTAGAACTAGCATCAGTATTAACAAAAAGTTGATCACCATAAGCATCGTCATTAGGATGGTGGTCGATTTTGATCAAGTAAGCTCCATCATCAAAACGTTGATCGTCAATTCTTGGTCGATTGGCAGTATCAGTAACGATTACCAAAGCTCCCTTGTAGTCTTCATCAGTTACTTCTTGAACCGTTGAGAGCCACTTCAAACCTTCAGTGTTGTTACCACCAATTAAAACATTTTTTTCTGGAAATGCTTGGCGAATGGCTGTGGCTAAACCAGCTTGAGATCCCAATGCATCAGGATCAGGATTTTGATGACGTAGAATGATAATTCTATCATATTTTTTGATTGTTGCAATTATCTGCGCAAAGCTATTCATACTTGTCCTCCTCATAAGACAAATTCAAAGAAACTTCCTCATAAGACAATGGGTCAAGATTGGTGACTGTAATCCCTACGAGTCGAATCTTTTGATCAGTTACCTTTAATTTATCATAAATATCTTTAGCAACACGATAAATTTCTGATTTTGTTTGGACATAATCTTGAAAACTCATGCGCTTGGTGATTGTTTCAAAGTCAGAATTACGTATTTTTAAGACAACCGTCTTGCCATGTTGACGTTTCTTTTTTAAATCTTGACTGACCATTTCGGCTAAGAAGTCTAATTCTTGATAAATTTGTTCTTCCGTTACTAAATTACGATTGTAAGTCCGCTCTCGACCAATAGACTTGCGCATTCGATGTCCTTCAACTGGAGAATCATCGATTCCGTGGACACGTTTATACATTACGTAGCCCATCTTGCCAAATTTTTGTAAGAAAGTATCTTGGTCGAGATTTTGTAAATCTTCACCAGTATAAATATCCATCTCGTGAAGTTTTTCTTGCATAGCTTTACCGATGCCGTTAAATTTTTCGATTGGAATCGGCTTGAGGAATTCTTTGGCATATTTACCAAGAATTATCGTTCGTCCAAAGGGTTTGCGGTAATCTGAAGCCATCTTAGCTAAAAACTTGTTGTAAGAAATCCCGACGGAACAAGTTAAATTAGTTTCTTTGACGATTCGTTGTTGAATATAATTAGCAATCTTAATCGTGTTAGTTTCATTGAGCTTGTTTTTAGTGACATCTAAGTAAGCTTCATCCAAAGCAACTGATTGATAATTGTCAGTCACGTCCGCAAAAATATCATGAATTTGATTGGAAACACTACGATATAGTTCAAAATTTGGTGGCGTGATAACTAGTTTTTCTTTAGGAATCAAATCAACCGCTTGTTGGGCTGGCATGGCTGAATGAGCTCCATATTTTCTGGCATTGTAATTAGCCGTAGTTACTACTCCGTGATGATGGTGTTTTCGTGGATCTTGAGCTACAATCAAACACTTCTTTTTGTATTCGGGATGTTCTCTTTCTTCTACAGAAGCGAAAAAAGCATCCATATCAACATGGATGACTTTTCTGTTTTCTTCAATTTTAATGGGTATCTTTAAAAAGATAGGTCTTACCTCTAATCATCCCAAACCCAAGAATTACCATCACGTTCAAGTAACATTTCTGCAGAATCTGGTCCCATTGTGCCACTAACGTAATTTGGAAATTCTGGTGTTTGACTAGCCCAACGTTCTTCAATCGTATCAATATACTTCCAAGTACTTCTTAATTCATCCCAAAGAGTAAAGTGAACACGGTCTCCAGAAAGAATATCAATAATCAAACTCTCATAAGCTTCACGAGCATTGTCGAAATCTTTTTCTTCAGGAAACTTGATGAAATCTTGAGCTGATTCTTTGTAGTCAATTCCGTTGATCAAAACATTGTGACCATCTTTTTCTTCAATCAAGAGTGTTACGACTGTATTTGGCTTAATTCCAAGTTCAGCGACTTTTTCATTGAAGACGATATCAACTCTAGAAGTCTTGTCTGGCATTCTCTTACCGGAACGTACGTAAAATGGTACGCTACTCCAACGATCTGAAGAAAATTCAATTTTACCAGCAGTGAAAGTTTCAATGTTAGAATCCTCTGCTACTTTGTCCTCTTGACGATAAGCATTTTCTTCACCGAGCTTGTCAGTATCATATTGTCCACGAACAAAGTCTTGGTCAACTTGTTCTGGAGTTATTTCTTTCAAAGAAGCGAACAAGTCACATTTGTGTTTGTGAATAACCTTAGCATCAGTAGCCGCTGGTTCGTCCATAGCTGTGGCACCGATAATTTGCATAATGTGATTTTGAACCATATCACGAAGAACTCCAGCTGTTTCATAGTATCCACCACGATCTTCAACACCAATTTTTTCAGCCAAAGTTACTTGAATATTTGAAACGTATTTATTGTTCAAAGCCTTTTCAAATTTTGGATTGTGAGCTCGAATATCTGGAATCTCTTGAACCATCTTCTTGCCTAAATAGTGGTCGATACGATAAATATCATCTTCTGGGAAAGCTTTAGAAATATTACCATTTAATTCGCAAGCTGAATCTAAATCACGACCAAATGGCTTTTCAATAACCAAGCGGTTGTAACCGTCAGTCTTCAAGCCTTCTGAATTGATGTGTTCAGCAACAGTTCCAAAGAATCTTGGAGCAATTGCCATATAGTAAACGCGGTTGTGGCCAGCAGAAAATTGATCATCGAGTTTAGCAGCCAAATTCTTTAGAGCAATGTAATGTTCTGAATCATTGACGTCGTGTGATTGATAGAAGAAATGTTGTGCAAATTCTTTCATTACACTTTCACTATCATCAAAGTAGTCCTTCAAAGAAGTGATAACAGTTTCACGGAAATAGTCATCACTCCAAGGACGACGGGCAGTACCGATAACGGCGAAGTGGTCTTTTAAAAATCCCGATTTATACAAACGGAACAAAGAAGGATACAGCTTACGATGAGCTAAGTCACCAGATCCCCCAAAAATAATAAAAATTGCTGATTTTTCTGTAACCATTTTTAAACTCCTTTGAAAGCATCATGTAATTATATTTTACAACATGAATTATTAAACTTCTTCATTAAACGCTTATTATTTATATAAATATGTTGTTTACTTGGAAATGATATACCCTCAAGTAAGGTTTAAGGCAAGGAAAAATACTTGAATGTATGACTAAGTATGCCGTCGTCCGCAAAAGCCCTGTGATTGGCTGGAATGCACTCTGCCTTGTCAAGTTGACATTTCAATGAAATTAAAATTA
>OMJG01001240.1_pt1 | contig 15467 bp, 21 predicted proteins | sample 1646431 | NCBI WGS metagenome assembly OMJG01 (sample SAMN03771674, study PRJEB25209) | food metagenome | isolation source: Cotija cheese | place: Mexico:Jalisco,Michoacan | collected 2011-12-12
CATCATGCTAGCAAGTTAAGCGAACACTGACATGATAAATTAGTGGTTAGCTATACTTTTTTACTTTGCAACAGAACCATTTTTTATATAGGTTAAATATATATCAATTAGACGCAGTGTACAATTACTATAAATTGAAAAAATAAACCCTTTTAATCGTGTTCATTAAAATTATGTAATAGACGTATTATCTTAAAATGTTGGTTGTAATTTTATCAATAATGTCTGTTAAGTCGTTTGGAGTTTCTTGTTTACATTTATCAATCTTTTCTTGAAGTACGTCTAAAACAGCGTTACTAAAAATACCAAAAGTAATAGTAACTTGTAACAAATAACATGTTACTATTACAATAATAAAGAGTTTAATAGATGTCAGTTGTAACTATTCGTATTAGTTATCGGACTTTTTGATGTACCAACTATAAATTATTATCCAATTTTTTCAAGATACTAATTCATGTTATTTAGGGTGTGTGAGAAAGGGCGCTTAAAATGATAGTCGGATATGCAAGATTTTCGATCATATATCAGAATTTAGATAGACAAATCGAAAACCTACAATCTTTTGGTGCTGAAAGAATATTCACAGAAAACAATCGAGCAAATCGATTGAAAATAGACCTGTTTTTTTAAAAGTATTAAGTTTTATACTCATGGGAGATTGTTTAGTTGTAGAACCCATCGACTGATTAGGTAGGAATTATGATGAGTTTATTCAAACGGTTAACTATTTAAAGGAAAAAGAAGTCCAATTCATGATTACAAGCTTGCCCATGATGAATGAAGCAATTGGGAACCCATCATTAGATAAGTTCATGAAGGATTTAATTATTCAAATTTTAGCAATGATTTCTGAACAAGAAAGAAATGAAAGCAAGCGTCGACAAGCACAAGGAATTAAAGTAGCAAAAGAAAAAGGAGTATATAAAGGCAGACCTGTACTTTATTCTCCCAATGCTAAAGATCCCCAAAAGCGTTTAGTCTATCACCGCGTTATAGAAATGCTGGAACGAGGAATTTCTATTAGTGAGGCGAAATAATCTAACTAGGCGGTTGTATTTAAAAAAGTTTTAATAAATCACTTTCTTGATATCGCGGTCTAAGGTTTATGATTGAAATATATTCAAAGGAGGTTATATAATATGGGTAAATTTGATCATTTATGAATATTAAAATATTATTACAAATACGGTTCTAATTCTTTTGTTATCTCATTATACATATTAAATATTTTTTTAGACAAATCATCAAAATCGTTTTCAATTTTCAGCATATCTTCTTCTGAAATATCTATCCATTCACCTCTGTGTCCATATTTATTTCCATAAGACCTAAATTTAAAATGTACTTCATCTTTTAGAAAAATTTTATGATCTTCAACAATACGTATATATTCTGATAAACTTTGTAACATATTATCTACATTATGCTGAACAGATTTATTTAAATATTTCTTTAAAGGGTCTTGTTCACCATAATATTCACAAAATTTATTAAGATCTAAAATTGAAAAAATGGATATATAAGAATTGTTTTCATAGTTTTTTTAATTATATTTTTTACTTTTACTAAATCTTCTCTTTGTTTTTTGTATAATTCAATATCTCTGTTACTTTTTTCTATTAAAAAATCCACTTTAGAATGGGTATTTTTTACCCAACCACCACTCCAATTTTTTTATTATCAATAAGTGTTTTATATACCACATTTTTTAAATTATCTAGATTATTAATGTCCATTTTAGCGTATTGTTTTAGAATTTTATCTTTAAATAATTTATACTTATCTTTATTGTTTTTTTCAAAAATATCTAACCCTGAATACTCGCCTTGTTTTTTATATAAATAAGCATCAGATAAAACAAAAATGTATGTTGGTATTCCTTTTATTTGTGCATAATTATATTCTTTTTCAATGTAACTAATATTTTCATCACTTGCTAAAGTACCATATCTACCACCTAATAAAAGAACAAACACATCTGATTCATCTATCCAATGTTTTATAATGTTCCATTGTTCAACATTTTCTCCGGTAAACAATTCCATACCAGCAGGTATATTACTACTTTCTATAACACTTTCTACAACTTTTTGTCTTTCATCAATTAAATCAATATATGTTGAAGATATAAAGATTTGATGTTTTATTTCGGACATACTTTGTCTCCTAACTAGTTTACATAATCGATGATTATCAGAAGTTACAAAAAATGCGTCACTAGTATAGTGACGCATTTTAGCATTTTCTTTATTTGAAAAGTTACTATAAATTAACTTTTTAATACTTATTATTTTCTAAAAATTCTTCTAAAACTTTATCAATTATTGATTTTATAGACGTATCTTTATCTAACGCCATTTGGTTTAGCCTTTTCTTAATATCAGTATCTACTCTCATTGTTGTACTTTTAGATATAGGTCTATAATTCTCTGTGTATTTCACTTCCGAAGTATCTATATTATCTAAAAATCCAGCCATACATTTCATTCCTCCTCAATTAATTTAATTCTACTAACTAATTCTTCATATACTTTGTTGAACATATGTATGACTTTTTTATCATGCATATCTTTATCTTTTATCCCATCAGCAGCGAACTTTTTTATTCTTTCTCTTTGATATATTTGGTGTTCAAATAATGCTTCAGAAAACGCAGATTTAGACATCTCTAATATTTGTTTATCTACTCGTCCATTTTTTTTATTAATACTGGAACTGCACCAACTAATTCAAATGGTAAATCTGACTCTTTTTTTCTATCTCTTAGAAAATTAACAAAAGAAAGACTGCTCTCATAAGCTGATTGTTGTGTTTGAAATACCATTAAAATATAATTACTTGCGTAAACAGCATTATTAGTAAAATCTGAATTTATAGTAGGTGGCACATCTATAAATACATAATCGAAATCATAAATTTTTTCAATTTTTTCTACCACATTTTTTAAAATATATCTTTTTTTCAAAATGTCTGTTTTTGAAATAATATCGGATAAATTAGCCAAAGACGAATCAGCGGGCAATAATGATAAATTAGAAGTTAATCTAATGATACTTTCATCTATATTTCCACTTTTTAGCATATTTATGAATGAAAGTGATTCCTCTTTAAATTCTGGATAAGTTCTTTTCATAATTTGAGTAGCGTTACCTTGAGGATCAAAATCTATTAAAAGAACGTTATTTATGATTTTTCTAATCTTTTCTTTGTATGAATTATTTTCGCTTATCTTTAAACAACCTTGAATATACAAGAATTTCTTTACTCTTAAGTGATTTATAAAAAGCGGCAAAAACATTTTACTTGATAAATAGAAAACGGCAGTAAGATAGTTTCGAATTGAAAATTATCTTACTGCCGTTTTTTTGGTATTTATGTGCCAGACTCTTTTTTAATATAGATTACTGTGTTTAGTATAACAGTTTATTTACCTTTAACTATAACTTCATCATTTTCAAGTACGATATCTACATGTTTTACTTCCGTATGCTCTAAGTAGTAATCTGTGATTTTGTCGCGTACTTCTTGTTCAACAACACGACGTAACGGACGCGCACCCATTTGTTTATCATAACCTTTGTCAATTAACCAATCTTTGACATCTTGTGTAACGTCCATTGTGATTCCTTTTTTATCTAATGTTTTTTGAACATCTTCTAATAATAAGTTCACGATGTCTTGTAATGCATCTTTACCTAAATGCTCGAATTTAACGATACCATTGAAACGGTTAAGGAATTCAGGGCGGAAGAATTTTTTCATTTCATCCATAATATCATCAAACTCTTCATTTCCATCGCCAAAGCCAGCATTAGAAGTACAAATAATAATTGTGTTTTTAAAGTTAATGACATTACCTTGACCATCTGTTAAGTTACCATCATCCATAACTTGTAATAATAAAGTTAAGATTTGTGGATGTGCTTTTTCAATTTCATCAAATAAGATAACTGAGTATGGGTTACGTCTAACTTTCTCTGTTAATGTATTTGAATTATCATCATAACCTACATAACCAGCAGTAGTTCCAATCATTTTAGATACAGCAGTTTGATCACTATATTCACTCATATCTAAGCGAATTAATGCATCTTTTTTACCGAATAAATCAATTGCTAACTGCTTTGCAAGCTCTGTTTTACCTACACCTGTAGGACCTACGAAAAGGAAACTACCAATTGGACGGTTGCCTTCATCAAATCCAGCACGGTTACGACGAATTGCACGAGAAACAAGATCAACAGCTCTATCTTGACCAATGATTTTATCTTTTAAACGCTTATTAATCTTTTTCAATCTTTCGATATCACTTGCATCCATTTGAGATACAGGGATACCAGTTAAACGTTCAATTGAATCAGAAACGTCTTTTACAGTAGCTTTAGTATTATGTGCACCATTGCTGTTTTTTAGTTTATCTTCTAGTTCTTTAATTTCTTTTTGGACTTTGTCAGCTTCTTTATATTCTTCATTACTCACGGCTTTACTTTTATCATCTTGTAATTGTGCAATACGCTTTTCAATTTCTACTTTATCTACTGCAGGACTTTGTGCTGACAAGTGAGCTGCAGTAATATCTAGTACGTCAATAGCTTTATCTGGCAATAAACGTTGAGGAATATATTGAATTGACAAGTCTACACAAGCTTTTAATACATCATCTGGTAGTTCAACATGGTGATGTTCTTCAAATTTTTCACGGATACCCTTTAAAATATTAACAGTGTCATCAGCATTTGGTTCATTAACAAGTACTTCATTAAAACGACGTGCTAATGCAGCATCTTTTAAAATATTATTCCGATATTCATCTTGTGTAGTTGCACCAATAATTGAAATTTCACCACGACTTAATGCAGGTTTAATAATATCTGATAGTCCTTTGCTACCAGAATCACTGCCAGTTGAACCTGAACCAATAATTTGATGAATTTCGTCAAAGAATAACACAATATTTTTTTCTTCTTTAACAGCTTCAACTAATTTTTGGATATTTTCTTCAAAAGCACCTCGATATTGTGTACCAGCTTCTAAGGAAGAAATATCTATTGAGATGACTTCTTTATCTTTAATAGATGATGGTACATTGCCTTTAACAATGGCTTGTGCTAAACCTTCAACAATAGCTGTTTTACCTACACCAGCTTCACCAACTAAAATAGGATTGTTTTTAGTACGTCTACTTAAGACTTCAGCAGTTTCTTGGATTTCTTTATCACGACCAATTACTGGGTCTAATAAATCATCTCGTGCTTCTTGTGTTAAATTACGGCCAATTTGATCTAAATAATTACCTTCATCATTTTGTCCTTGAGCACTAGATTGTTGAAATGCACGCGCGTTTTGCTCAGCAGAATTTCCACCTTGTTGTTGTCGTAATTGTGCTAATTGTTCCGGAGAAACTTCTTTGCCATTGATATAATATTTTTTATTACCACTATTGACAGATTCTTGCATATCTTGGAATATTCTTCTGAAAATTGAATCAAAATCATCATTATAAAATCCGTTATTCATACATATCACCCCTAAAAATTTTTAGAAATACTTAAGACAACAATTAAATCATAAATATTATAATGAACTAATTAATTTTAATTATTGTATAATCATTTATAGGTGTAGAAATAATTTTTTAATGCCAATTGTAAAGTACATTTAAATCAGTTTGTATTATTACACATAATAAGTACTTATACAAATATTTAGGTTGTTAACCTAATCGGAAATATCTCAAGGAGTTTCCTTAAATTAAAAATACCCCACAAATAAATGCGGAGTACTAAAATGAATTATCTTTTGTAGGTTTTATTCCAGGTTAGCATGATTTTGCTGCATTGTTTCTTCATTAACATTTAACTCAACCATTAACTCTAAAACTATACTATCTAAAAACACTTGTGATGCTTGTTCAAATAGGATACCTAGAGGTTGTGCTGAACCTTCAGCATTATATTTCGTTCCTGCCGGTAATTCAATAACTGTATTTGCTAGTTCACCAATCTCTGATGTCGCATTTGTTGACAATAACACAACTTCTGCACCTACAGCTTTAGCTTTATCTGCTAATAATCTTAAATGCTCTGTCGAACCTGACCCTGAAATGATAAAAAACATATCTTTTTCAGTAATAGACAGAGTAATAGACTCACCCAACCTTAGCATAAGAAAAGAGAAATCAAAATTCTATATGATTAACAAAGATTACAGGCGAAGAGATTTGCCGAACAGACAGGTGTTAGTCGTTCGTCGATATACAGAATAATAAAAAGGAGGAAATTTATTGGAACTTAAACATATGCAGTATTTTGTAGAAGTTGTAAAACAAAAAAGTATGACCAAAGCAGCAGCTAGTCTTTTTATTACACAACCTACAATTAGTAATACAATTAAATTATTAGAAGAAGAATTAGAAGTAACCTTATTTAATAGATATAAAAATCAAATATACTTAACTGACGCAGGAGAAGCTTTCTTTTTTCAATGTAAAGAAATGCTTAAAATGTATGATAATATTCCTAATGAATTAAGTAATTTATTAGAATTAAAAACCGGACATTTAAAAATTGGAATACCTACTATAATTAATATAAGAATATTAATTAACTTAATTTCGCAGTTTCATGAAATGTATCCTAATATAACTTTTCAACTTTTTGAAAATGGTAGTAAAAAAATTGAAAACGATATATATTATGGTGATTTAGACATGGGAATTACCGTGCTACCTACAAATAATAAAAACTTTAATACATTCTCTTTTTTAGAAGAAAAATTAAAATTGGTTGTTCATAAAAATCATAAATTATCTAAGAGAAAAACGATTAATATTGACGATTTAAAAGAAGAAGAATTTATTTTATTTAATTCTGACTTCTATTTAAACGATAAAATCAAAAATACATGTAGAAATTATGGCTTTAATCCTAATATGATTTTTGAAACCACCCAATGGGGTTTCATAGAAGAAATGTTATTAAATAATATGGGAATATGTATATTACCCGAAGGAATACTAGAATTATTAGATAATAATTTAAAAGCCATCGATATTAATGAACCTTCTATGAAATGGGAACTTGCCATTGTTTGGAGAAAAGATATTATAGTTAATTCTTTAACAAAAAATTGGATTGAATTTCTTCAAGAAAACTTCTTAATTAACTATTAAATATAAAGGCATTTGAAAAATTTATGACTATATAAAAAAACGATATTTTATACTTATATACTCTCGCTCTATAATTAGAAAGTAAAAAATTATAGAAACGGGAGTTTTTTTATGGAAAATTATAAATTTCCTAGTGATAGTAAAATTGTCAGTACAGATCAAGTATTAATTAATGATTTAAACAATTATAATACCCTATTTGGAGGGGTGTTGATGAAAAAAATTGATAATAACGCAACGCTATCAGCTAGAAGACATGCAAGAGTTAAAGAATGTGTTACAGCTTCTACGGATTCAGTAGAATTTTTATATCCAATCACGCAATCTGATTCAGTTTGTATAGAATCTTATGTAGTTTATACAGGAGAAAAATCTATGGAAGTATTTTGTAAAGTCATTTCAGAAGATATGATTACTGCAGAAAGAAAAATTGCTGCTTTAGCTTTTCTTACTTTTGTAGCTTTAGATGAAAAGAAAAAACCAATTAAAGTACCCAAAATCTCTCCTCAGTCCAAAGAAGAAAAATTATTATTTAAGGACGGCGAAGAAAGAGCTAAAATGAGAAAAATTAAAAGATCACGAAGTAAAAATATAATTGAGTCTCTTGATATCAATAAACCATGGGAATTGGAGTAGTGATAAAATGTTTACTGAAATGGAAGAATTAAACCAAGCTAAGTTAGATTTGAAAAAATTAAGAAACGAGTTTCCTAGTATGTATGAAAAGTTAGAATATATAGCTAGTTTGACACGACAATTAAGTATCCACTATAAATATTTAGGATTACTCATGTTTTCAGATAACCCTGAAACTATTCAAAATGAGAGACCAACTTTAATAAGAGAATCTGTTTTAAAATTATATGAACAAGAAGTTACAAAAGTTAAAAATGATAGCGATTTTATATTTTTTAAAGATATTATGTTAAAATTCCAAAATGTGAAATATTCACAAATATTTCTTATTATTTTGGGTGCCGAACCTAGTTTTGTATTTAACAATACAATCATTAAATAATTGTATTGTTAAATACCCGTAGATTAACGAATTGTAAAAACTCACAAATACTTGACTAAATGAAACTATGTTTTAGTTAATAAAAGATCCCCTATATTGAAGTGCACCCCTAAAGTTGAAACTTAAAACTCAACTTTAGGGGTGTTTATTTTGTATAAAAGCATGAACTAGATTTAAAATTAAAACTTATCAATGAATATAAGGGAGAAAAACATGGTTATAGGTTAATAAGCAGATTCAACTGGAGCATCTGAGCGTATCTGAATATGGAAATCTGACAGCACAAGATTATGACAACGTGCGTTATCAGATTCGACAACAGATTCAAGACCCAAAGACCAGAAGAGGTTTTTTGAACGTGTTCAAAAACTACAGAAAGATCACGATATCCTTTATTCACAATGATAACTAGACGACAGTGTTATAGACAAAGTAATGTTGTCCGATATACTCCCGTAAAATGCCGATATAGTAGGCTCTGTCATTTTTAATTTTAGACGCCAGTCCATTGAATTCTTTTTTCTTTGACTTAACAAGTGATTGTATCGCATAAATCATAATCTCGATGTGATCTTCAGTGTCATAGATATTGTTACCGATGGTTTCTTTCAGCATTGTTTTGTATAGAGACAGAATTTCTTCATCACTAAAGAAAGGCTTTGCGATATTGTAAATTTCATCAGGCACTTCCATCGGTTTGACACGAATACCTGAATTTTTCCTGAAAAGTTCATTTCTTAGTAGCAATAAACAAAGTACTTTAAGTTTAAATATCCTACTAATCCTAACGCTGGTTATTTCTATTGTGCAGTTTGTAAGATTACAGATAAGAACGAAAAAATTAAGAAAGAAAAATATTGGGGCAAGATTAAGTGGAAATAGTTAATTGTTACTTGTGACAGTTGATTCTATAAAATATGTTTTAAAACTTGGTTTAGGGTAGGCTTAACAGTCTACCCTTTTTTATTTCTCGTCAAATGTAAATGTTGTCAATTTTAACACAGATATGTTAGTATTTAGTTGTAATAAAAATAGCCAACAGAACTTTAGAGTGGACTGTTGACTATCGAGTAAAGGCTCACAGCGTGATTGTGATTACCAAACGAACCTTATAGGTTAAAGTTGACTGTATAAACGCCAATAAATACAGTTAGCTTATTTTTTTTGCTTGTTTTTAATAGCAAGGTATAAAGTACTTATTGTTACAACTGACCAAGTTACTGTAAAAGTAAAATCAAAGTTAAAGTTGAATAAGTTAATATTAATTTCCATGCTACCACCTCGTTTCCTTACCAATTCAAGGCTCGTTGAGGTGTCACAAAAAATGTAAGGATCTTTTACTCATATTGAATTATAACATTGTCTCATTCTGCTAACACTTATAATACCTTAAAATCTTTTAAAAAATAGGGTTGACTTTCTTCTTGTTTCGACCAAGCGTTACTATATCAACATTTGAAAATTACTTTCATAAAAATTCTTTTGTTCTATATTTTCCTTAAACAAGCCATATACTTTTTAAAGTGCGATAACCTGTATCACTATTTTAAACAGATCATATAGGGGTAAGTGATATGATACCAATAATTGTAAGCTCTCAGAGGACGATTTTAAAAATTTTGTGGGTAGTTATCCATTAACTTGTGTCTGAGAGCTCGTTAGTTAGTATTTAACTTATCTACTAATTCACTTTCAAATATTCTCTCTCTTTCATCTTGGTCAATATATATATAAATTTCTCCGCTTTCTTTTACAATTTCAACTTTTATATCTACATCATTTTCTAATAGAGTTTTAAGATTGGTTGTTAAAACAGTGTCAGTCTCCTTATGCTCATATGAATTTTGAAATTTTATTTCGTTATAAGGGTAATTAGTAACAAACCATTTTTTGAAACCTGAGACGATTTTATCAATTTCTTCATCATTTTTTTTAGCTTTTGCAATATTATGATTTATAAAAACCCTACTAAAGTCTTCTTTTGGTGTATAATATTCAGACACATCTTCAATATACAGGTTAAATAATTCATCATTAGAAAGCTCGTCTATATAAAGAAGTTTTTCATAAACTTCATCCATTCCGTAAGGCATGGCATCTAGGAAATGTAAGTCGAGTTCGCCTTCATAATTATAAAAACTGTTAGGATTATTCTCTAATCTTTCTATCGTATCATATATATATAGATACTGAGCCAAATGATAGTAGTTTATTGATTTATCATATTCTTCAATTTCCTTATAATAATCTGCTAAACCACTAAAATAAAAATAAATATTGTTAGATGTATCATGATAGACTTTAGGAATTGGTTTAGATTTATGCAATCTTGCTATTTCATATAAGTAGATATACTCTATTTTATCTTTTATGTTTTCTTCTTCGCATTCTTTTATGATATTGTATGCTCTTTCTATAGATAAACCTGATGTTCCTCTAGAGAAATGGACAATATATTTGGTTTCTTCAATTAATTCTAATCCTTCTGCTGTGGGCATATAAACAGTTGGCAAATCTATCTCAATATTTTGGCTATTGATATAATCTATGTTTTCAATAATTCTTTCAATAAGAGCTGGTTTATTACCACTACTTTTTATTTTTGCTTTCTTTAGAATTGATATTAAGTCTGGTTTTGTAAGCCTTGGTAAACTAACCTCAAGTGAGTTTTCTAATTTTAATAAATTAGCCTGCACTAATTTATCTATTGATTTTAATATTCTTTTACGATTATTCAACTTAAAATGAGCAGCATATATATCCTCCTTGTCTTGTAATCTATTAGCGTTTGTATGTAAAACTAAAATATCTATTGGCTTTATTTCCAAAAAAAGCCCTCCTTAGTAGTAGAATAATAATTTTATATTACAACTTAAATTCATATTACTCTATCTCCACAATGCAATCCATACTCAATAAAACTTTTTCACCATTCTTTAGTACCTCTAACTTATTACGCTCACTATCAAATTTATTTATTTCACATTCTAATGATTTATAATAACCATTTTCCCAATATTTTAATATTGCCTGCGGTTCATAAAATAGTTTTCTAGCTAAGACATCATTTAAATCTCTTTTGCTTGTTCTGTGATGTTTTTTGTTGTTGAGATTACTATACGACATGATTTTAAAAGGGTCAACAAATTATTACTTTTGTTATTACATTTATTATTATTTTTTAGTAACCATAAGTTATAACCTTAATTGAATACTTAATTAAGATATGATAGTATTAACTTGATATTACTAAATAATAAGGGGTGTTATCGTGGCATTTATTACAGCAGTAAGTTCTGAAAAAGGTGGTCAAGGTAAGTCTACTATACTATTACAAATGGCAGGTTATGCCGGTAAAACAAAAAAAGTTTTATGTTTAGAAGTAGACATACAAAAGAATTTAACTCTAGTTTTAGAAGATAGTGAACCTAAACATACTATATATGATGTAGTTAAAGGTTCAGTAAGTACTAAAGATGCTATTTTACCTAGTGTGTTTAAAGGTATTGATTATATACCTGGATCACGTAAGTTAAAAGGAATAAACGTGGATACCACTAAGATGCAATCAATACTGAATGAGGTTCAATCAGAATATGATCTAATCTTTATTGACTGTCCGGCAAACTTAACTAGTTTAGTAGAAAGCTCTTATACAGTAGCTGATTTAATTATTACACCTATAGAAATGGAATTGTTTGCTCTCAGCAACGTTACAGAGCTAATAGAGACCGTACAAAGCTATAATAAGAGAGCTGAGGTAGTATTAGTACCTAACAAAGTAATTGGACGTTCTAAGCTTAACAAGAATGTTAGGGAACACCTAGATGAGATAGTTGAACAATACGATAATGTTAAAGTTGGAACAGAATTACCTAATAGTATTGTAATATCTAACTTTATGTCAGAGGGTAAATTATTGATTAATGCTATGAGACTTAATCCACTTAAGGATAAGTTGAAAGAACTATATAAGGAGCTGTATAAATAATGGCTGAAACAAAAAGGAATATGTTTAATAAAGTATCTGGTGTAAAAGAGGAAACAGTTAATACAGATGAGAAAGATACAAATATAACTGACAATACAAATGAAGTTGACGATAATACAGATAAACAAATTGAAGAATTAAAAGCTAAGGTAACTGAACTAGAGAAACAATTAGCAGATAAAGATGAAAAATTAAATAGTGATAAAAACAATGTTAAAGAACGTCTTGTAAGCTTTGTAAAGACAAGACCCGATGGCAAAATATCAGATTTAACGACTAGAACTACATTCATCATTGAAAATAGAGTATTAGAACGCCTAGATAACTATTTTAATTATATGGAGGCTAGTAATGCTAGTAATAGTAATTACAACCCACATAACAAAAATGAAACTGAGTTAATCGCTGATCGTGGATTAAGTAAAGGTATTCTAAGTAAATTAATGTCATTCTCATTAAATGAAACCTTAGATGAATGGAACAGTGTAGACCCAATACCTAATACAGAAAAAGCTAGATATCCTGTTCAAGTTCGTAAAGAAAGAGGTACAGGTTATAAAAAAGAGTATCACAGAGCTTATATGTTTGAATTAAAAGGTGTGACTTATGGTATCTCAATAGATGAACGCTCTAATCAAAATGAATATTACACTACAGCAGAACCACCTAAAGAGAATGAGTCAAATGATGAAAGTGTACATTTCAACGTTGATAAGAAAGTAATAGAGGAATGGTTTAAGAAAAAGCAAGAGTTAGAAAAAACTGATAAAGAGAAGAAACAAAAAAAGAAATAATACTAGTAGAGCTTAGGAATATGTTTCCTAGGTTCTTTTTTTATAGGTGGTTTCTAGTTATGCACAGATATGAGCACAACTTAGACCGATCAACTCACAGTGCTACTACGTTAAGTTATCATTAGAATACATAATAAGTATAGGCTAGTTATAAATATATAATTCCTAAAAAGATACACAATATCTATTTTTTTATCCTTTAGTAGTAATACCTATTGTGCTAGTCCTGCATTAGTAGCTATAATACTAGAGTATATTAATACCGCAGGTATAGGATATTAACTCTATATGTACAGTATGTAAGTGAATATCTACTATAATAATTTACTTAAGGGAATGGTGATAATAGTGATAAGTATGAATGAGTTACATGAGAAGTTTATAGATGAAATAGAAGAGTTAAAGCAAGCATCTAAACATAAATTAACTATTGATAATATAAATAAGATTGATAGTACTTATAGAGGGATATATGGATTATATGACAAAGGTAAATTAGTATACATTGGTCAGTCAGGAGGAAATATAAATATAGATCATGAAAGTAAGTATTTATTGAAGAAAAGAGTTAATCAATATATACATGAGAATGGTACAGGGACAGATAACTTAAAATCTTATTTAGAAGAGAAAAAAGTAACTATTAATGATATCTCATTCAATTACATCACTATTGAAGACTGTAGATTAATTAAGATACTTGAGTTAGTGATGATTGATTACTTTAATATAGATAATGATTTATTTAATAAGTAGGAGCCAAATAGAGCTCATATAAGAGCATGTAATGTTATTTAGATACTAATTGTTATCAGATTAAAGAATGAGTATATAATAGTTTTAGATTGCTAGATTAGAGTGATAAACAAGATCATGAATTTATAAAGTAATCTGAGTAGCCAAATCGTCTACGTAGGTCAAGAAATAACTGATACGTCAATTTACCGTATTATGTCATAAGGTGTCGTTGAGGTATAGATACCTTTATAAAAAAGGACGCCCCAATTTAGGGCATGGGGTAGCAAATCGTTACGTCATATACAAGGTTAGGATTAAGGGAAATTTCCATAGCTTTAAAATACAATATATTATAAGAGTATTAAGTGGTGGAAATTCTAGGCAATTATTACGACTAGTAACGACAATTACTAGTGTAAAGATAGTTATTTTTATATACCTAACCATTTATAGTATAAGAGTAGAGAGGTACAGCAGACTTTTCTACATGAGATATGAATGATTGTGTATTAGCACAAATACCTTCATTTTTATTTAATAATAAAGTTAATTTAAATCTTCCTTTCGTTGAGAGCCTGTTATATGGCTCTCTTTTTTTATACGTACTAATTACACATTTAAAATATATAGATCACTCAGGAGGTATTTATGAACAAGCAGGCAGAAGTTAGAAAATCATTTGAACAGTGGTGGATATCCAATGATTACCCAAGATTAAGAAAGGTAACTGAAAAAATGTGTATTAACTATGATTACTTTTTACATTGGAAAGCAGGTAGAAAGAATAAGAGCATTGAGAAATTGAAAAAAGTAGAAAAGCATATAAGTAAATAAATAAAACTATAGGGAATGGAGCAATTTAAATATGACAAAGACGATTATTAAACAATACATGTTTGACGACATGTTAGAGGCAGGGGTAATTAAGAAATTTGATGAAAGTAATAAGAGACATAAGATAGAGTATTATGTAAGCATCTACGGTAATTTTTACTCAAGGAATGTTTTTACAGGGAAAATTATTCAAATGAAGTTAATTCCTTGTGGATCCGGGTACCTGCGAGCTAATATAAACGGTAAAACAACTAAGGTGCATATTACAGTGGCTGAGACTTTTATAAGACCTAGAGATCGAGAAAAAGGTGAGGTTATCAATCATTTAGACGTTAATAAACTTAATAATGAGCTCTCAAATATTTCTATTTGTTCACAATCCGATAACGTTAAGCACGCATGGGATAATAAGCTCTCAAAGAACAATAGAACTAGAAAGCTATTATTTGAGCAGGCAGAACAAATTAGAATGTTGCACAGGACTGAGGGACTAACCTATAATGCTCTATCAAGAATGTTTAATTGTACGACATCATCAGTTATTCAAATCATTAATTTTCAAACCTATAAAGCAGAATTAAAGAGAAATATTTAATTTTTTTCATCAAAAAGAGATTTTTAAAGAAGTTATCTTATATTATAGGTAGAACATTTAAGGAGCTAAATTTATGAAGATATTTGAGTACACGTATTTGTTTTCAGTGCTTTTAGGAATTTGTTTATTATCAATTTTTTTATCTAAGCATACAGCAATTGATTATTACATTTATGTAATTGGTATATCGTTTATGTGGGCTATTATTCAAGAATGTTATGATAATTGGAAGTTAGAGAAAAATAATTAAGATTTTTCTATATTTTTTTGGAAATAAACTTGACACAGACCGATTTTTATTGTATATTTAAATATGTATATAT
>OMJG01001241.1_pt1 | contig 15433 bp, 16 predicted proteins | sample 1646431 | NCBI WGS metagenome assembly OMJG01 (sample SAMN03771674, study PRJEB25209) | food metagenome | isolation source: Cotija cheese | place: Mexico:Jalisco,Michoacan | collected 2011-12-12
TCATCTATTGTACGTTTATTTGCATAATGAATCAAGCATAGTTGTCATTAAAATTTTCCTGCACTGCAAGATGAAGATCATGTTGCGAAATTTTCAACTCCACTAAGCCCAATTTCAGAAAGGAACGCCAAGCGTGCGAGAAGTCTGCTTGTCGCTTTTGATGATAACTATTGAGCAACATCGTCTTAATGCCCATAAATTGATGTGCCAAATGCCTTTGTGGAAAACGTTCAAACTGTGCAATGTCTTCATCAGTCATGACCATTAGGTGTGTCCACTGTTGTTTTAAACTGATGGTTAAAAACTGTACAAAAGCCTGACTATATAAGGCTAATATTTCTTGTTCATCACGCAAAGGCTGTTGTCCAGGTACATTCAATAGCACTGACTGCGTTTTAACTGCTAGCTCACTTAAACTAACATCTAAATTCAAATAGTCATTCAACAAAATTTGTTTTGGACCAATTGGTGTTTCCCATTGCATACTGACGTCGTGCATCATGACTCTAGTTTGTCGCAAATACATTGCAATATCTAACTCTGTCATCTGACTACGACTCCTCTGATGTAGTGAGCGGCTGAGGAGACAATACTTCTGGTTGCACCGTGTCCTTTTTGGCCGCTGCTTCTTCGTGTGCAGTTGCTTCTTGTAAGTCCTGATCAAATACAAGTGGTGCACTTTCAACCTCAATGTATTGTCTTTCAACCAAGTACCAAGCACCAATAAAGTCATAATCTAATAGGACATCCAACCATGACACACTATCCTTGCCGTCGATAACTTGGAAGTGCCACCTTTGTGCATCGGTTGCTGTGGCATCATTAACATAAAAGACACGAACTTCAACATTATTTTCCAAAACTAATCCTGCACCATTTGGAATTGCTTGTAAGAAATAATCCGAATCGGCTGATAACACAAAGAGCCGGTCTAAGATTCCTGCAGGCATTTCTTTTTGGCGTAGTGGGTATAGGAAATCATCTGTTGTCTCCAAAATATTGTAATCCACTTGATAACCAAATGTTGCTGCCATATACCGACCAAAATCGGTTAATAGCGTAACAAGTGGCCGAATACGAGCAACCGTTGTTTTCTTACGGAAATTTTCCACCAACAAATCCGTAATTGCTTCTGCGTTAAAGAAAATTTGTTTCCGAGTTAATGACCAATAGAATAAGCGCTTATCAGTTCCTAACTCTTTAAAATAAGCACCCCCATTTTGGTCTTGATTAACTTCAAATTGGAAAGTTGCTGGTACATCCAATTCTGGAAATACAAGCGTCAATTCTTCACGATCTGCCGGTGTTAAAATATCATATGCTGAGACTTTTGCAAAACTCAACAAGCGATCGAGTGCTAACATATACCAATCCGCTTGTGAGTATTGACGTGGTACAACAACCCATTCAGTATCAAGGGTCGCTGTTGTTAGTTGTTGTGCAAGTAAATGTACTTTCTTAGGATCATCTGCATTAGCCAATTCATTAACTTGTGCCAATAATTGCTGAATACGGCCAATATCATCAGCCAGAATATTAACATATGAATCAACACGTTTTTGTAGGTGTTCAGTCATCTTAAACACCTCCTTGCTCAGAAGCAACCGCTAAGCTACCAACATATTCCTCATACAAATTACCAACTGCTTGTTGAAATGCTTCAAACGTCCCAAAAGTATCCGTGATTGCTCGTTGCTCATAAATTAAAATCGTATCTTCTTTTGAATAATTCAAAATTTGGGTATTATTTTCAGCAATCAGTGCTGGTACCGTTTGCGCTTTAGCATCAGCTGAGTCCAAATGCTTTAAACGTTCTTTCAATACTTCACGTTGCTCTGATTGACCGCGGTTCCCAAATAAGCCGCCACGCTCCTCAGATGCTGATAATTGTGCTAGCAATTGTGTACGTTCCGCATCACGTTGATTTTGTTCATCAACAATTTTTTGCAACGTCTCATTTGCTCGGGTAGTATCTTCAATAACTTGTGCGTTATATCGTTGTCCACGTGCTGATAGTTCCACTGCCTTGACGAGCTTTTCATATTCATCATCATTAAAAATAAACTTAACAGATAATGGATCCAGGATACCAAAGTGGCGCCGATCCCACCAGTTTCCAAAGTACAATTGGAAAACACCTAACTTTGTTTCTTCATAGTAAAAGAAAGGGAATTTTTCAGATAAATAATTAATTAACTTTTGTCCCAAATGATGACTCAGTTCATCTTTCATATCATCAACTAAAACTGATAATGGTCGATTTGTCTCTGCTTCAGACTTTTGACGTATTTTTAGATCATATTTCTGACTATCTAATAGTTCATATACCTGTCGGTCGTCCCCCGCAACAACCGCTGATTGAATACTAGTCAAGTAGTCTAGTTTCATCTGCAATTTTTGTTGTAATACGGATTGATTCGACGGTAAATCTGTCTGAATGTATGGCGTACTTTCCATCTCAACCCCTCCTATTTTTATAATCATTAATAAATTGATTAGATTTGGCGATTAAAATAATGCCTACTACTATCATACAACCTAAACTTAAAAAACAGCGCGACTTGAGGACAAGTTAGCGCTGTTTTTTATAAGTTTTAAACAAATTTTAGTATTGTTCTAGGTATGTGTCAATTTCCCACTGTGAAACTTCACGACGGTAAGCTTGATACTCAAGACGCTTAGCATCAACGAACGTACGACCCATGTGTTCACCAATTGCTGCCATAACAACATCATCGCTATCCAAGAAGTTAATTGCTTCGAATAATGTGTCTGGCAAATCAGTAATACCTGCACGACGACGCTCAGCATCATCCATTAAGTAGATATTACGATCAACCGCATGATTTGGTTCCAATTTGTTCTCAATACCATCTAATCCAGCAGCCAAAATAGCTGCGAAAGCTAAGTATGGATTAGCGGTAGGGTCCACAGAACGTAATTCAAGTCGGGTTGAATTACCACGTGATGCTGGGACACGCACCATTGGTGAACGATTTGATCCTGACCAAGCAACATATACGGGTGCTTCATAACCAGGTGTTAGACGCTTATATGAGTTAACAGTTGGATTTGTAATTGCTGTAAAGTTAGCTGCGTGCTCTAATACACCGCCTAAGAAATGGTAAGCTGTCTCTGAAAGTTGTAATTCACCATCTTCATCATAGAATGCATTACCTTCATCAGTAAACAATGACATATTCGTATGCATCCCGTTACCATTGATACCAGAAATTGGCTTTGGCAAGAAGGTTGCGTATAGACCATGCTTGCGAGCAATAGTTTTAACAATCAATTTGAATGTCTGAATATTATCAGCTGCATCTAAAGCATCAGCGTACTTGAAATCTACCTCATGTTGTCCTGGGGCAACTTCGTGATGGGCCGCTTCAACTTCAAAGCCCATTTTTTCCATTTCAAGTACGATTTCACGACGAGTATTTTCACCCATATCCAAAGGTGCCAAATCAAAATAGCCACCTTTATCATTCAAATTCATTGTTGGCTTACCGTTCTCGTCCATCTTTAGCAAGAAAAATTCGGGCTCAGTACCAATATTGAATTTCGTAAAACCATCCGCAGTCATTTGCTGTAAGACACGCTTTAAGTTATTTCGTGGATCACCAGAAAATGGCTCACGATCAGATGTGTAGATATCAGCAATAAGACGTGCCACTTTTCCACCATGTTCATCAGTTGCCCATGGGAAAATCATAAACGTTGATAAGTCAGGATAAAGGTACATGTCTGATTCTTCAATACGCACAAAACCTTCAATAGATGACCCATCAAACATTAAATTATTAGCTAAAACTTTCTCTAATTGAGAAACCGGCACCTCAACATTTTTAATGTTGCCAAAAACGTCTGAAAATTGCAGACGTAAAAATTCAACATTTTCATCAACAATTTTCTGTCGAATATCATCTTTTGTGTATGCTCTACGTACCATTAGTTCAATTCTCCTTTATCCTATATCACAACATCTTAAAATCTTTGTTGACCGTTAAATCGACCAATATTTAATAATTCGTCAGCTAATATATGACGTAAACTTTCCTCGGAAGGATCTGTATTCTTTTGTTTACGCTGTTGTTTTTGATCAACTTCATGAATTTCAGCAACAGTGTAACCCGCATCCAAATACTCAGCAATCTGTAGCAGACGATCAACATCTTCCAATGAAAAACGCCGTTGTTTACCCGCACCTCTGTGTGGTTCAATTAACCCCTGCTGGTCATAATAACGTACTTGACGATCTGTTAAACCCGTCAATTCTCGCACAACGCTCATTGGTAAGACAGCTAAATCACGTCGTAATTCTCGTCCACTCATATCACTGACCTCCCTATGACTAGCATATTACCACTCTCGCGCACGTTGTTGGTCATTAATGTCAGCTATTCTAACATAAAGTTGTTTAATTGGTCCATAATTTGGTCTAGTTCGTCAGGTTGTTGCACTAGGTCAAACCAGCGAATATCCTGGAACTGGTTATTAAACCACGTCATTTGACGCTTTGCATATCGACGTGATGCCTGTTTTAACCTCATCACTGCCTCTGCATAAGACTCATCGCCTGTCAGGTAACCGAATAATTCTTTATAGCCAATTGCTCGTTTTGCCGTACTTTCAGCCGGTAAATGATAAACTAATTCTGCCTCAGCTAGAACTCCTGACATCATCATGTCATCAACCCGTTGATTAATACGTTCATATAATAAAGATCGCTCAGTTTTCAGGCCAATAATGAACGCATCATATTGGCGTTTGGGTTCTGGCTGTAATGAAGAAAATGGCTGCCCGGTCTGAGTACTAACCAATAGCGCACGGACCAATCGACGAATTTGTCCTGGTAAAATTCGTGCTTCACTGACAGCATCAACTTCTTTTAAAGCATCTCTGACAACCTGCTCACCATCCCTATGAGCAATTTCTGTCCAATGTTGTACGAATTCTGGATCATCAATATCAGATGTTTTCGCTAAAGGTCGATCCCCTAATAATGCCTGGACATAAAATCCTGTGCCACCAACCAATATCGGTAATTTTCCCCGTTCGCTAATATCAGTGATTGCCTTTTGTGCAGCAGTCACAAACTTTGCTGCAGAATAATTTTCATCAGGATCTGCAATATTAATTAAGTGATGGGGAACTTCTAGTTGTTCAGCAACCGTTGCCTTTGCTGTGCCAATATCTAAGTTACGATAAATTTGCATGGAATCCCCTGACACAATTTCACCGTTAAACTTTTTGGCTAATTTAATTGATAGTGCTGTTTTACCAACTGCAGTCGGACCCACAATGACAACAATTTTTTTCATAATTAATTTTTATTTCCTTCTTCGATATTTCAGTGCTTGGCTTATATTATCAGTGATAATTGCCGAAACTGCCGTATGCATCAACAGCCACGTCACGCTTGGTCGATTAATTGTCCACCAATAAGTTGGTAACCACCAAGGTGAAAATATACGCAGCGGCGCATAACGATAATCCAGGTTAACTTGCTGAATAATTTTATTTTTTGCCAATTGCCAACTTAGTCGATTTGGATAATGTCGCAAATAACCAATGGGGATTTCTTTATCCAATGCCCGCCATTCACGTAATGGTCGCTCCCAAAATGATTGCAACATCAGCTCGTTATCTAGTGCAGCCTCCTGCAACTGCTGATAGAGCTCCTGCGCCCCTTCACTGCCTTTCAATTCAATTAACAGAAAGCCATGATACTTTGATGCTTTGATTAAGTTTAAAAATTCCTGAAAGGTCGGTAAATTCGCAGTTTCTTCTTCATTTATATCGTGCTTTAATACTAATCGATGATTGGCCAATTGAACATCAAGCTCTAATCCTTCTGCATCCATATCAATTGCGCGTTGGAAGGCAGCTAATGAGTTTTCTGGTGTCCCATGATCATGCACACCACGATGGGCAATGATTGTTTGTTTTGATAAATGCATTTTAATACCTCTATTTATTAAATGCTGTTAAATATGTTAGAATAATCTTAATAAAAATTTGGAGGATCATCGTATGAAAAAATTTGGGGTTGGCGTTCTTACCGGAGTAGCAAGTACTATTGCAGCTGCAGCAACTGCGGCTGTGACTTTCCATAAGATTGCAGTAAAACCAATTACCGATGAAGAGGCAAAGTTTGAAGATACTGAGCGTAAGGCTGCTCGTAAAGCCGCTCAATCACACGGTAACCGTTTCTAATAATTACATGATAACAAAAAACCAGCTAGATGGCGTATTAACCTTTTTCATAAAGTTAATACAATATCTAGCTGGTTTTACTTTTACTGATTGGTCTTTACTTTACCTTTGTAGTCAACAAATCCATTTTTTAAAACATACAATTGGTTGTAGCCTTCTTTTTTTAACATCTTGGCTAATCGAGCGGCAGTCTGCATATTCTCATCGTACAAAAATACTGGTCTGTCCTTACGCAGTGCAGCATGGTTTTCCTTTAACATTACGTACTGAATATTACGGGCACCAAAGACATGCTTTGACTTAAACTTGGCAGGTTCACGTATATCAACAATATCATGTCCGTGACTCTGTGATTCAAAATCCTCGGATGATAGAACTGTCGCAGATTTTTTCAACATGTTGTTTGTCCACAACTTGTTACCAACGTACCACAAGAACCAAAGTAAAATAATCGTAAATAGCGTTATCCACATGCTATAATTCCTCATTTCTTAACTCATACTTATAATATCATATCAAAAATTCGAACAGAAATCTTTTAAAAATCCTAGAACACTCAAAAAAGCTAGGACTCTGTTCTAAGATCCCAGCTTTTTTGAAATTTACTTCTCATTTATTATTTAAGGGTAATAATTAATGGATGAATGTCAAACCTGAGGCAGAAATTGTACGTGTATGATAAGCCATACCAGCGTAGTTACCTTCAGAAATTGTAATTGAGTTGCCGTTAACTGAGTCAACAACAGCAACGTGTCCCAAAGCACCTGCACCTTGCACACCTGCGCCAAAGACAACTACTGAACCTGCTGATGGTTGACTATTAACAACACGGCCTGCTGCGGCAGCAGAAGCACCCCATCCAGAAGCATTTCCCCAGTTGTTACCAACCCATGATAATGCGTTCTTCACAAACCATGTGCATTGTCCAGCTGGATATGAATTACCTGCTGTACTGTAAGTTGGTGCAGCTGGTGTTGCTACTTCAGTAGTAGCAGCTTGTGCTGTCGTAGTCGTTGCAGTTTTTTCAACGTTTTGAGTTTGTGTGTTTGTGTTGTTAGTTGATGCCTTGTCATTAGTTGTAGTTGCTGAAGCATCCAACTTCAAAACTTCGCCAACGTGGATTGTATTTACGTCTGACACACCATTTGCTGATGCAATTTCATCAACTGACAAATCAGTTGCAGCAGCAATTGTTGAAAGCGTGTCACCTGACTGAACAGTGTATTCCTTACCAGCTGTTAGTAAGACAGATTTAACATCTTCAACAGTTTTTGCACGCCATGAAGCATGTGAGTCATTGCTATCTTTTGTTTCATCAGCAGATGCAGTTGTTGTTTGTGTCATTGGTAAAATTGCAGCGGCAGCAGCAGTTGCGGCGGCAATCAACCAACCCTTATTTGAACGTTGTGCGTTTGAAGTCATGTGTTTATTCCCCTTGATTTGTGATTGTTCTCTCAGCGATGTTTTTATAATAGCAAGTTGATTTAACATCCGAGTTACATTGATATAACAGTATTTTAATAAAAATTTAGGGTTTACTTGTTATTAAAAAATCAAGCGCCCTTCAAAAATGTTGTTATATCAACGATTAAAAGGAATTTTAAAGACTTTATTAAGAAAATAGGCAATCTTTACAAAAAAATAATTTGTAACATTTTGTTACAAATTATTCAAAGGTGTATTTATTTTTTAAGCCTGGGCTTGCAATGCCAAGGAAGCTGCACCATAAGCGCCTGCATCATTACCCAATTCAGCTAATTTCACTTCTGTCACATCACGTGTCATCTTAAAGGCAAAATCATTGAAATTCTTTTGTACTCGCGTTAGCAAGAACTCACCTGCTGCCGAAACACCACCACCGATAACAATTGCTGATGGATTCAACATGTTCGCAATATTTGCTGTGGCTAGACCAAGGTAAAAGGCAACCTTATCAACAACCTCATTGGCTAGGTAATCGCCTTCCTTGGCCAAGTCAAATACGATCTTTGAGGTGATTTCATCACCATTTGAGACCATTGCCTTCAATTTTGAATCACCAGCATAGGCATCTGCATAATCATGTGCTAAGTGCACAATTCCTGTTGCTGAAGTGTATTGTTCTAGACAACCATAGTTACCACAAGTACATAGGTAACCACCAGGCTCAACGATCATATGACCAATTTCACCTGCTGATCCTTTAACACCATGGATTAATTTACCTTCATTAACTAATCCACCACCAACACCTGTTCCAAGCGTCACAAAGACTACTTCCGGTTGATTGTTTCCAGCACCACGCCATTGTTCACCCAACGCTGCCGCATTTGCATCATTATCAATTGCAACAGGGAAACCTAACCCAGCTTCCAAATCTGCCTTTACATTTTGTGGTTCTTTCCAATTTAGATTGAATGCTCCCTGTACCGTACCGTTCTTTTCATCGACAGTACCTGGTGTCCCCATACCAACACCAATGATGCGATCTTTATCTAATTGATATAAATCAAGATGATAATTAATTGACTCAATAATATCAGGAACAATATGGCTCCCTTCGTCAAGAATATTGGTTTGAATAGACCACTTCTGTTGAATTTCACCAGTTGCCGTCATAATTGCAAATTTAATTGTGGTACCACCCAAATCAATACCAATTAATTTATCTTTCGCCATGATTTAAAACCTCTTTTTCAAAAAAATATTATAAAATCTCCAACACTTTCTGTACCATTATAACGTTATCTAAACGATTACACAATAGATTTGTGAAAACGTTTACAAATCATTCTTGCGACGTTATCCCTTGACGACGCTCCTCCATCTCATGTTCATGAGTTAATACTAATTTAATTTGCGCATATTTCTTATTTTCTAATAACCCTGCTTTATACAAGTTATCAATTTCAATTGCTGCTAATTCAATGTCCCACAAACGATTACCTAGATGAATATAAATATCATATTTTTTCAGTAGCTGTAAAACATCTAAAAAAGTTCTCATTATTTTTACTCCTCAATTTAACGGTAACCAAAACCAAGCGTTAACAATATACTGATATAAATGATCAATCCAAGTGCCGCCACGATTTTTTGTTTACCTGTGGCTTGCCCCCTTCTCAACAGAAGTGGTGCAATTAAAAAGCCACTAGCTAACCCACCAATATGCGCACTTATTGCGATATTCGTACCCCCAAATATTGGTATTAGGGACAATATAACAAATATGCCCAACGTCTTTGCCTGTGTCAACCAAAATCCTTGTTTATCCAGTAATCCTAAAAGAAAAATCATACCAAACAAGCCAAAAATTCCGCCTGAGGCACCAGCTGAAATCGCAGTTATCGACCCAAAAGCTAGTGAATTCAAACTACCGATAATAATAGCAGTTATATATCCAATAAAATATTTCAAACTACCAAGGTACTGTTCCAATAATCGTCCCACATAATACAGCGTTATCATATTGAGAATCAAATGCATGAATGTTACGTGTAAAAATCCTGCCGTAATCAATCGCCACCATTGATGCATCATCACAACTGCTGGTGTAAACATCGCTCCTAAATGATACAGTGTCTGCGTTGAAACACCCATTTGTCCACTCACGACAACTTCACCAATAAAAATGACAACCATGAATCCGATTAATGAAGTAGTTACTGGCGCTTGTTGCCATGTTATTTTAACGTTTCTCATCACGATTCACTATCCAATACGATTACCTGATCAACCACTTGGTCGGTTTCTTCAATTGGCCAAATTGGTTGTTCATACAAATTTTTTGTCACAGTCGTAGAAACTTTGATAGCTTTAACTTTCGGTAACCAACGATCATAATAGCCACCACCGAAGCCGATTCGGTCACCATGACGTGTAAATGCCAAACCAGGTACTAGAACAAAGTCAATTTCACTTGGTGAAACGACTCGACCACCAACTGGCTCTAACATACCAAATTTATGTCTAGCATATACAGTTTCACGATTTATCGTTGTAAATTCCATCTGTCGCTTGGGTAGAACACGAGGCAAAACCACTATTTTATTTTGTAATAGCGCAATTTGAATCAAAAGTTCAGTAGATAATTCTTCATCTTGCGACATTGTTAGTGCAACCGTCTTAGCTTGTTGCCAAGCTGGTAAGGCCGTCACTTTTTTGACCATATTCTGCATCAGGTAAGTTTTCATCATATCAGACATTCCTGATAAATTTGCTGAAGCTTGTTCTCGAATTGATAATTTTGTTGTCATATTTCCTCCATATAGTAAAAGCACCGAATGTTGTCCCTTTCTTGATGATTGGTCCTCACTCAGTGCTTTCATTATATACTATTTTGTTGCTGAACCTGAATCTTGTACATCTTTCCAATAGGCAGCGTAAATAGCTTTTGCAATTTTTTGATTAACATTTTCATTGGCCTGATCAACGCCAGGTACAACAATTGCCATTGCAACATCGGAATTAGGAACAAATGAAATCAATGAGCTAGTCAATGTTGAATGTCCATCAGTAAATGTCTCAGCCGTTCCAGTCTTTGCAGAAACTGCAGGTTTAATATCCTTTAGTCCAGTTCCAGTTGCATAACTCGAACTACTGTGAACAACTTCATTCATACCATCCCAAATCATCTGACGCTGTGCCGCTGTCCAGTTAACGGTTCCCATAACTTCTGTTGGTATGGTCGTTGTAATTTTATTATTATTTCGGTCACGTGTCGTAATTGCCTGTACGATATGTGGACGAATACGATAACCCCCATTTGCAATGGTTGCCGCATATTGGGCAAGCTGCATCGTTGTATAGGTATCATACTGACCGAATGATTCATCCAACGCCTTACCAATATCTGAACGCGATGTTGAACCACGAATACCTGTAATTTCACCAGGTAAATCGATACCCGTCTTAACTCCTAAACCAAAGCGAGAAAAGCCATCACGCATCGTTTGGAAAACACTAGTTGGTAATGATGCCAATGACATCCCCTCATAGTAGTTCAAACCACCAAGTTTCAGCATAACCTGCATAACATACGTATTAGATGACATCATCAACGCCTTGTCTGCAGTTAGTGGCATGTTACCACTACCATTTTGATTCCACCAAGATGTTTTAGCAGCAGTTCCGGCAACCTTAATTGGTTGGTCGGTCAATGTACTATTTTGTGGTGTAATCACGTTGTTCATAAATCCAGTTGTAATGGTTGCTGGCTTAACAACAGAACCAACAACATTAGCCTGATTAACCGTTGATAGAGCGTCTGATGTTAAGGAACCAGTCGACGAGTCACGATTAATTCCTGAAGATGCGTAAACGCCACCAGTCTTAGGATTTAGAACAACCGCATATGCACCTGTTGTATATCCACTAGGAATATTATCTTTTAAGATTTGTTCCACATCATTTTGGAATTTATTATTAATTGTCAAATTAAGATTTCCACCGGCTTGACCAGCATAGAGTGTTTCTTCTGTGGTCTTATCATCCTTACCAGTGGTGACCTTAACACGACCCTTAGAACCCTTCAACGTATCTTCATACTGTTTTTCCAAATATGATGTACCAACGATATCATCTCGTGAGTAACCTTTGGTCAATAATTCGTTAACTGAATCTGATGGTAAACCACTTTTAGAAGTTGATGTTGCACCAATTAATGACTTAATATCATTGCCACCTGGATAATCACGTGTGTAGTAAATACCAACACGCACACCTGGCATCTTAGATTGTCGTTCACCAATGTTAGCAATTTCTGATTGCTTCACGTCACTTTCCTTAAGATAAACAGTAGATAGTGAATAGGCATTGGCCATCTTTTGGAAAATTAGCGCCTTATTTAATTGCGCATCAGTCAACGTGAATTGATCTTGATGTTTTTCAACATATTTTGTCAATGCATTAACATAGGCATCTGTACCAGGTGCGGCCGCCGTACCAGAAGCTTTTGCAACTTTTTGAGCACGCTTTGTAGATTGGATATAATACATGGCAAAATTAGCTCCAGATAATTGCTCAGAGCTTGTATCAATCGTGACATATTTACCAACCTGATTAGCAACTTTATACATTTGCTTATTTGTAATCGTCCGTGGCTTCGTGTAAGTAATGGCCTGTGAACCCTTATTCGTAACCAATACTTTACCAGTACTATCGTAGATTAATCCACGTTGCACGTTGGTTTTCTCAATGCTGGATTCAGCGCTAGTTACCTCTGTTTTATATTTGGCACTATCCGTGATTTGTAAATTAACCAATCGCCATCCTAATGCTACCAACATTAAAATCACAATACCCATTAAAACATTTAGCCGAACTGGTATCCGAGACATTGAACCTTTTTTGGTTTTACGACGGCTACCATGGCGTTTAGGAGATCGCATAATCTAAACCCTTTCCTTCATTCTCTAGTCTACTCATTGTAGCATAAATCAAGACGACCAAGCCTTAATCGAGCAACTGGATTTTCAAAACTCTCTAACAACTGATTATAAATCATAGTCGAGTGCCTGTCATTTTTATGTTTTAATAGTATTAACTGAAATTAACTTGGAGAACTATTTTATGTTTACAAATATTAATCCTCTCAAATGGCGAACATCGACCAAGGCACTTTGGATTAGTTTCCTATTACCAATAGTGATTATGCTTACCTATTTTGCAAGTCGTCATATGGCACCATTTGGGTCAAGTTCCATATTAACAGTCGATCTTGGCCAGCAATACATTGACTTCTATGCTGGTTTTCGTCAAACAGTATTACATGATCCCTTGCGCATCTTCTATGATTTTTCTAAAGGATTGGGTGGTGAGTCTTATGGTGATTGGGCCTATTATTTACTAAGTCCAACAAACTTTTTATTACTTCCTTTCTCAAATGTACATTTACCAGCTGCAATCCTCTTGCTAACTTTTCTAAAATACGGATTAGCTGGTTGGAGTTTTGCTTTTGCATTACGCAAAATGCACTGGCAAATTGGCTGGCGCCTACCACTATTTGCCGTTTCTTATGCTTTCATGGGCTGGTTTGTTGCAAATGATTTAAACTTATTGTGGTTAGATGCTGCCATTCTTCTGCCACTAATTGTCACTGGATTAGAATACTATCTTACCCATGAAAAAGGCTGGCCATTCGTGCTCGCACTAACAGCGGTCATTATTATCAACTACTATATGGCCTACATGATTGGTATCTTCTTGATTCTGTACTTTATCTGGCGTCTAACTTGGCAACCCTATCGTTTAAAAGAGCGCTTGACGATGTTACGCCGCTTTATTTTAGGTGGTGTCATTAGTATTGGACTAGCGACATTTGTCTGGTTGCCAACAGCTTATACACTAATGAACAGTAAGGGCCAGCACATGTTGGCTAACTTAAGTTGGAAGTTTGACTATCAACCAGCAGATATTATAGGAAAACTTTTTCTAGGCACATTTAACTTTGAACAAATGCCTACCGGTTTACCTAATATCTTCATTGGTAGTCTTCCCATTATCATTCTATGGTTTTTCTTTACCTTAAAAAATATTCGCTGGCAAACACGGCTAACCGCACTTATTATTACTGCGATTCTTGTTATCTCAATGATGTATGCCCCATTAAATCTCCTTTGGCACGGATTCCAATTTCCTGTTTGGTATCCCTACCGCTTTTCATATTTGTTCAGTTTTTGGATTTTATGGTTGGTTGCATCTGTCTGGTCACCATATTTACGATTATCTTGGTTCCAGTTTTTAACATTATTGATTCTTACTAGCGGTGGTTTCATTTACTTATTCTCACGAATGTCGAGTCTCAATTTCTTGACAACTGCCCAACTATATATTGGTGGTGGTTTCTTTATTGTTCTGCTATTACTACACGTGATGCCTGCAAAAATTAAATTCTGGTTACCAATCGTTACCTTATTAGTGATTGGGGAAATGACAACCAGCACTGTTTGGACCTTAAATAATTTTAGTTACCTTACCAATACTGAATATCAAACATATATTCGTAGTCTTAACGCGATAACAAAGGATTTACCAAAAAGTAAAACTGACTTTTACCGGGTTGCACAGTCTTTCCAACGAACAAAGGGTGATCCGCTTCAAGGCAATTTTAATGGTGCATCGACGTTCAGTTCGGCATTAGAACACCAGCAAAGCGATATTATGGCTGCACTGGGACAGCCTGAAGGTGATAACTATATCGCCTACTCAAGCGGTACATTAATGACCGACTCCCTATTAGGTATGCGTTATCTACTGCAACCCACTGGTAGTCAACCAGCAGTTAATGGCACACCAACAAATATGCAAACATACTCCCGATCAGATACAAATGGCACGTATCGTTTAGTTAAGCAAACCAAACAGGTCATTCTATCCCAGAATCCGAATGCATTACCATTGGGATTTGCCGCAAGTGATAATGTTCGAAACGTCAAATTTAAGGAAAATGATCCTTTGCGCAACCAAAACATTTTGTGGGAGAGTTTAAATGGGTATAATCAACAACCCATTTTTACGAGTGCTAATTTTTCAAAATCAAGCGCAAGTAACTTGAATGCACCATCAACTATTACCGGTGCCTATTTAACAAAGATAAATGCTGGTGAAGGTGCCTCACTAACATTAACCTATGTACCAACATCAAATAATCCATACTATCTGACACTAGGTAATGCTGTGACAAATGATAATTTGGAAATTCAACTAAACGGGCAAACTCTACCTGCTATTCCAAGTCATCGCCATACGATTATTGTGCCACTGCCTGCCGATACAAAAGGACAATCTCAGGAAATTACACTTTCACTGAAAAAGAAAGATATCTGGTTACAAAACGTTTCATTGTACCAAGGTAATAAAGCACAATTAAATCGACAATCAAAATCATTGCAACAGCATCCATACAAAATTAAGCATCAATCACCGATTAAAATTAGTGGTGATATTACGATTCCTAAAAACGATAGTATGATGATGACAACTATTCCTAAGGCAGCCGGTTGGCAAGTTTATGTTGATGGCAAAGCAACGGACACCGTTACTGTTGGTAAATTCTTTATCGGTGTACCACTTGAACCTGGTCACCATCAGGTAATTTTCAAATTTAAAACGCCTTTGTTTAAACTCGGTGCGATTATAACACTAGGTTTTCTTCTAATTATCATGGGCTTCAAATGGTCTGAAAGTAAGAAAAGACAGCACACATTGTTTTAAAAACCCCGAAAAGTTCTTTACA
>OMJG01001243.1_pt1 | contig 15414 bp, 15 predicted proteins | sample 1646431 | NCBI WGS metagenome assembly OMJG01 (sample SAMN03771674, study PRJEB25209) | food metagenome | isolation source: Cotija cheese | place: Mexico:Jalisco,Michoacan | collected 2011-12-12
CCATAAGTAGCCGATTCCTGCGGTGAGTAGACATAAAATATGCCAGCCGATAAAGCTTAGATCTAATAAAAATAATTGCATTTTGTAGCCGTTCATTAGCCGACGACTGGCCGTGATACTATCCAAATAGCCCATTTTTTCACCGGTGTGTTGATACGTGTCATAAAAAATGGTATACGATTGTGAATACGAATACCCTTTAATAATTCCAGGAATAACAAATAAAAGGAACCAGAGTGATTGGAAAATACTGATTAGAATGCAGATAATAACGACAGCCAATAAAAATGGTGATTGAAATGCACGAAAGGCATCCGAAAGTGGATTGATTTTTTGCTTTGTTCCACGCAATAAGTCTAAAAATGTCCACGTAATGGCGGTGCTAAATAATGTCCCGATAATATTGGCACCTAGTGTGGCCATATAATTTGGATCATTGTCACTGCTGACGTTCGTTAATATAGTGGTGCTTGTATCCTGAGTTATGGACGATAAAGCCCAGATACTAGGAATACCAATCAAAATAAAGACTACAATAACTAACAAAGTGGGGACAAGATTTAATAAAATAGCACTTCCCCAGCGTCCGGCCAACAGTTCCTTGGCCTGTTTTTTGATTTCGCGATTTGATTTCATAACTTCCCTCCTATTACCATTAAGTATAGCAAATTAAGGCCTTAATACAACTTACAAAGTTGTTGGGAGGAAACTGTGACTTGCAAATGATCGTTAGAAAACGTATGATGAATTGTATACGTAAAAAGAATAGAAAGTAGGGAAATGAATGTCGCAACCAGCCATTCGTTATCGATTAATAAAAAAAGAAAAACACACCGGTGCGCGCCTCGGTGAGCTGATTACACCACACGGTACGTTTCCGACACCAATGTTTATGCCAGTAGGGACACTGGCTACTGTTAAAACAATTGCGCCTGAAGAATTAAAACAGATGGGTGCAGGGGTTATTTTAAGCAATACTTATCATTTATGGTTACGTCCGGGAGAAGACATTGTCGAAGAGGCAGGTGGACTGCACAAGTTTATGAATTGGGATCAGCCTATTTTGACTGATTCAGGCGGATTTCAAGTTTTTTCTCTTGCTGATATGCGTAATATTAAAGAAGAGGGCGTTCATTTTAGAAATCATTTGAATGGTTCAAAGCTCTTCTTGTCTCCAGAGAAAGCTATTAACATTCAAAATAAGCTAGGCTCTGACATTATGATGAGCTTTGATGAATGTCCGCCATTTGATGAAAGCTATGACTATGTCAAAAAATCCGTCGAGCGTACGTCTCGTTGGGCTGCACGAGGGCTTGAAGCACACTTGCATCCCGATCGCCAAGGCCTATTTGGTATTATTCAAGGAGCAGGTTTTGAGGAACTACGCAGACAAAGCGCCAAAGATTTGATAAGTATGGATTTTCCAGGCTATTCAATCGGTGGCTTATCAGTAGGAGAACCAAAATCAGAAATGAATCGTGTGCTAGAATTTACTACGCCTTTGATCCCAGAAGACAAGCCGCGCTATTTGATGGGGGTGGGTGCCGCTGACTCCTTAATTGATGGCGTCATTCGTGGCGTGGATATGTTTGATTGCGTCTTGCCGACTCGTATCGCTCGGAATGGAACCTGTATGACCTCGAAAGGACGTCTGGTTGTCAAAAATGCACAATATGCACGCGACTTCCGACCAATTGATGAAAATTGTGATTGCTATACTTGTAAAAATTATAGTCGTGCGTATGTCCGTCATTTAATCAAATGTGATGAAACATTTGGTATGCGATTGACCTCTTATCACAATTTGTACTTCTTGTTAAATCTTATGCGCCAAGTCCGTCAAGCAATTATGGACGATAATTTATTGGAATTCCGGCAACATTTCTTTGAAGAGTATGGATTTAATAAAGAAAATGCGAAAAACTTCTAAAAAGCTAGAGTTTCTTGAAACGTATGTGATAAAGTAGAAAGAGATAAAAAAATGAGGTGAAGAGATGTTACAAGTAGTTATTATGGTTGTGTTTTTTGCGGGAATGATGTTCTTTTTCCAACGTTCACAAAAGAAACAACAACAACAACGAGAAGAAACATTAAATTCTATGCAACCGGGCAGTAAAGTCATCACGATTGGTGGCTTACATGGAGTGATCTATGAAGTAGATAATGACAAAAAAACCGTTACATTGGATTGCGAAGGCGTTTATTTAGAGTTTGAACGAGCAGCGATTCGTACAGTGACGCCTCCAACAACAGAAGAACCAATCGTGACAAAAGAAGCGCCAGTAGTAGACGCTCCTGTAGAAGAAACAGAACCAACAGTTGAATCAACAACGAAAGAAGATTAGTCCTCAGCGGCTAATTTTTTTTACAAAAAAAGAAAGTGAAAAAAATCACAATAAACTCTTTACAACTACCAAAATCTGTTGTACACTCTATTTGTGAATAATTTAACAATGCTTAAGATGATTAGGAGGAACGAATTATGGCAAAAACAAAAGTAGAAAAGACAACAGGAGCGATTGATATATCAGTAATGATTGATAAATTAGCTGCACAAGGCAATGAAGCACTAAAAGCGATGGCTGATTTTGATCAAGAAAAAGTTGACCATATTGTGCATGAAATGGCAATGGCTGCCTTAGATAAACACATGTATTTAGCAAAATTAGCAGTCGAAGAAACTGGCCGCGGCATTTATGAAGACAAAGCAATCAAAAACATGTATGCATCAGAGTATATTTGGCATTCTATTAAGCATGACAAAACAGTCGGCGTTATCAATGAAGACAAACAAAAAGGTCTTATCGAAATTGCAGAGCCAGTCGGAGTCGTTTGTGGGGTAACACCAACGACTAACCCAACATCTACTACGATTTTTAAAGCGATGATTGCTTTAAAGACTCGTAATCCTATCGTCTTTGCCTTTCATCCAAGCGCTCAAAAATGTTCCGCTGAAGCAGCGCGAATCGTGCGCGATGCAGCGATTGCAGCAGGTGCGCCAGAGCATTGTGTACAATGGATTGAATACCCATCGATTGAAGCAACGCAAGGCTTGATGAATCATCCAGGCATCGCCATTGTATTAGCGACTGGTGGATCAGGCATGGTGAAATCAGCGTATTCAACAGGAAAACCGGCATTAGGTGTTGGACCAGGAAATGTACCATCATACATCGAAAAAACAGCAAAATTAAAACGAGCAGTCAATGATTTGATTGTATCGAAAACATTTGACAATGGAATGATTTGTGCATCTGAACAAGCAGTGATTGTCGACAAAGAAGTCTATGCCGCAGTCAAAGCAGAGTTCCAAGCACATCAAGTCTATTTTGTGAAAAATGAAGAGTTACAAAAATTAGAAGATGCAGTAATGAACGAAGGGAAATACGCAGTCAATCCCGCAATCGTTGGACATTCAGCTGAAGAGATTGCAAGCTTAGCTGGTATTGACGTACCAAAAGGAACAAAATTATTGATTGCTGAATTAGCAGGAGTTGGTCCTGATTATCCATTGTCTCGTGAAAAATTATCACCAGTGCTAGCGATGATTAAAGCTAATTCAACTGAGCAAGGATTTGAACTATGCGAAGGGATGCTAGAGCTTGGTGGACTCGGACATACAGCTGTTATTCATACAGAAAATGAAGAGCTACAAGTCAAATTTGGCTTACGAATGAAAGCTTGTCGTATATTGGTCAATACACCATCTGCTGAAGGCGGAATCGGAAATATCTACAATGAAATGATTCCATCATTGACGCTAGGATGTGGATCATATGGTAAGAATTCAGTTTCTCGGAATGTGTCTGCAGTAAACTTAATTAATGTCAAAACAGTAGCGAAACGGAGAAATAATATGCAATGGTTCAAATTACCTTCAAAAATTTATTTTGAAAAAAATTCATTGTTGTATTTAGAAAAAATGGAAAATGTTGAACGCGTGATGATTGTCTGTGACCCTGGTATGGTGCAATTTGGCTATGCAGACACGGTTCGTGAAGTATTGGCTCGTCGTTCAAACAATGTAAAAATTGAAGTGTTCTCAGATGTTGAACCAAACCCATCAACCAATACAGTCTATGCTGGAACAAAAATGATGGTCGACTTTAAACCAGATACTGTAATCGCTCTTGGTGGTGGCTCTGCGATGGATGCAGCAAAAGGCATGTGGATGTTTTACGAACACCCAGATACATCATTCTTCGGAGCAAAACAAAAATTCTTAGATATCCGTAAACGAACATACAAAATTGACAAACCTGAAACAACACAATTTGTCTGCATTCCTACAACATCAGGAACTGGTTCTGAAGTAACACCATTTGCAGTAATTACAGATAGTGAAACACACGTGAAATACCCATTAGCTGACTACGCATTAACACCAGACGTTGCAATCGTTGACCCGCAATTTGTCTTGTCAGTACCAGCGTCAGTGACAGCAGATACAGGTATGGATGTCTTGACGCACGCGATTGAATCATACGTTTCAGTAATGGCGTCAGACTATACCCGTGGCTTAAGCTTACAGGCAATCCGACTTGTCTTTGATTATTTAGAAAAATCAACACATACAGCCGATATGGAAGCTCGCGAAAAAATGCATAACGCATCAACGATGGCTGGGATGGCCTTTGCCAATGCCTTCTTAGGAATTTCTCACTCGATTGCGCACAAAATTGGTGGAGAATATGGTATTCCTCATGGTCGTACCAATGCAATCTTATTGCCACACGTTATTCGTTACAATGCAAAAGACCCACAAAAACATGCGATGTTCCCTAAATATGATTACTTCCGTGCGGATACTGATTATGCGGACATTGCACGCTTCTTAGGTCTAAAAGGAAAAACGACTGAAGAGTTAGTAGAAGCTTTGGCTAAAGCAGTCTATGATTTGGGTGTCAATGTCGGTATTGATATGAACTTAAAGGCTCAAGGTGTGACACAAGAAATTTTGGATAACACAGTTGACCGTATGGCGGAATTAGCGTATGAAGATCAATGTACGACAGCAAATCCAAAAGAACCACTTATTTCTGAGTTGAAACAAATTATCTTAGACGCATACGAAGGCTAATGATTGTAATCCGAACACTGCAAAAGCAAGCGAGAGAGCGAGCTTTTGCAGTGTTTTTTTCAAATAGACCTCCTGATTGAATTGGGTTATGATAAAAATATTGACAGAGAGGAGCATTAGAATGACAGAAGAATCACCAGTTTTCGTTAGCTTAGCTTTGAATCAACGGCTGAAACAACTGCAAGAAAGCTATAGTCAAAACCCACACTTGATGAAGCAAGAGCAACTACAACGGTTTGTATTTGAATTGAGAGATTACACGGAAGCGGTCGAGATACTAGCAGATGACGCATCTGGGAAATTTACCGATATTCCTGTAGATGAAGATACAGTCGCCTTATTACTAGCGCAGCAGCATTCCTTGCGACTTGTAGTGCAACAAGGGCAATCGTTGGAGACAGGGGAGGGTCGTCGTCTTGAAGCTAGTCTAAAAGGCCTGATTGAATTGAATCACCTACTACTACAAGACGCAAAACAATTTGAAGCAGCAGTCGCTAATGAAGTGGCCATCAAAGAAGAACCTAGACAACCAAAAGCGAGCTTTTTTAAACGACTATTTGGGAAAAGTGAATAGATGAAGCTGTGACAAAATTAGCTACAAACAAAAAGCCAGAAAAACTAAAAGGTGTCGAAACAACTTTTAGTTTTTCTGGTTTTCTTGCTTGTAGTTGAATAAGTGTGTCTTAGTATTTTTTGTTTACTTTTTCTTGGTGGCGTCCACTTTCGCTACACGTTTTGGTAATTTCACTTGGAAACAAACCCCTTTTGGTTGCACATCTTTGACGATGATTGTCCCTTTGTGTTCGGTGATGATTTGTTTGGCAATTGCTAGACCTAAGCCGTAGCCGCCAGTTTCTTTCGAACGGGAACGATCTTCACGATAAAACCGATCAAAAATATGTTCTTTGTCATGATCTGAAATCGACGGTCCGGTATTTTGAACTTCGATTTGCCATTCCTTATTTATCGTACTAATAAGCTTGACCGTATCACCACTATTGGTATACTTCAATGCATTATCTAACAAAATCACGATTACTTGGTGCATCTTTTTCTCATCAAATGTCCAAGTAACATTGGGGGCGACTGTCGATTCATAGACAAATGTTTTTTGATCGAGTTCGGCCATTTCTTGGAAAGGCTTCATGAGATTTGTCAGGAAAGTTTGGACTGTGATTGCTTCGTCATGCAAAGTTTGTTGATTGGAGTCGTTACGAGCGATGACGAGTAAATCATTGGTCAATCCTGTCAGGCGTCTTGTTTCCGTCAGTGCTTGCGCGATACTTTCGGATTCTTCGATAATCGTACGGTTCGGCTTTGTAAATAAATGTTGCAAGCTATTTTGAATAATTGTTAAAGGTGTGCGTAATTCATGAGAAGCATTTTCTACGAATTCTTGCTGTTGTTTCCAAGAAGCTAAGATGGGCTTCATGGAGAGACTAGAGAGATAGTAACTCACACCAATCGAAAGGAACCAAAAGAGAACCATGCACAAAATTAAAATCACTTGAAAATTAGCTAACGCTGAACGAATTTGATTGGTGTTGGCCAAAATTTGGACATAGGCAACTTCACTATCTTCGTCACTTGTATTCTTTAAAGTAACTGAATGAAAGACAGAAGTGTTGTCCGAAGCAGTATCTTGTAGCTCAATCGTGTCGATAGAATCTAGTGATTTGGTATTCAAAGATAGATTTTGAAATTGGGTAAAGCGGCCACCTAATGTATCGGTATTTAAAATTTCACCGTCTTTGGACCAGAGAATGACTTGGGTATTGAAATTATTACTCATGCCACCACGAAAAGGGGTGGATGATTTACTCATGGTATTTTTGTAAGACGGATCTTGTTGCTCGTAGCGTTCTAGCTCTAGCTGCACAATCGGGGAACTGATACTTGTGGAGTTTAAGACATCATCTGTTTCGCGATAAGCGGAAAGATGAAAGACGTTTAGAACAATCAATCCAAGAGCGAAAAAAATCAAGGCGAACGCTAGCACATTCATCAAGAAAAAACGAATCCGATGTTTCTTTGACAACTCTTTATTCATTTGCACCTGCTCCGGCTAACATATAACCAACATTTCTTAAAGTTTGTAGGTCTTTATCAATTCCCGTTGTCCGTAAGTGCTTACGTAGATTACTCATGTAGACTTCAACCACGGTCAATGTCGTAGCAGAATCAAATCCCCATATACGGTCGAAAATTTGTTCTTTCGTTAAAATGACGCGTTGATTTTGAATGAAGTAGACTAACAGTTCAAATTCTTTCCCTTGGATCGGTAAGACTTCGCCATTATACGTCACTTCTTTGGTATTTAACGAACAGGTCAAGTCTCGATAGACCAATGAATTTTCATCAAATAATCCTAATGAGCGTTTGAGTAATGATTTTACACGCATGGTTAATTCTTCGCGGTAAAATGGTTTTGTTAAATAATCATCGGCGCCTTTTTCAAAACCGGTAATCTTATCCTCTAAGGCATCCTTTGCGGTTAAGATTAAGACGGGGGTTTGAATATTTTGCTTCCGCGCTTGTGCAAGTACTTCATAGCCATTCATTTCAGGCAACATTAAATCTAAAATAACTAAATCATAAATATTGGATTCTAATTCAAATAACCCTTCACTACCCGTATAGATTTGGGTAACTTCACCAAGGGGTTCAATAATTTCTAAAATATTTTCAGATAACACAGCATCATCTTCTACTACCAATAATTTAATCAATTTTTTCACCTCTCCCATATACTATCGATTGTAGCATGTCCAACTAAAGATAACCTTAAAAAGATGAATCTAGGATATTTTTTACAAAAAAAAAGGAAGTGTGACAACAGTCTGTCACAAGCTCTTAAATATGAATCCACCGCTTTTACAACAACCTCGCTCATAGCATTTTTTCGTAATAAACTAGTTTTCTCTCTTAATCTTTCTGCTTGGTTTTTTTAAATTTTAATGAAATGTATTCGAACATAATTTGCTCCTCCTACTTTTTCAGATAATATAACTAAATAAGGTAATTGGTAATACTGAGATAGCGTTTTCTATATGGGTAGTGTAAGATTAAATCAGAGAAGCATCAATAGCAAGAGTATTAGTGGATGTGAACATAGGAGAAAAATCATGCAAATTTTGTTTAGAGAACTTATTGAAAAAGATGAATTATTTTTAAATGATGTATTAGAAAAATCTTTTAACTTTGATAGTGAAGTGGCTTTTGGAAAATCCATAAGATTAGGTCCTCCAGGATATGATAATGGCACCTTAAGTAAAAAAATTATAAATAGTGATTCTTTTACTACATTGATAATAATTGCCGATCAGGAAGAATGTGGTGTGTTAGTTTATACAATAGGTACTCCTAATATCGTAAATTATTTTTGTTTAGATCCAGTATTTATTGGTAAGGGAATTGGTAGTTTAGCTTGGAGGAAGTTAGAACAGGAGAAGAAGGGAATATGGCAATTAGAAACGCCAGCTTTCTCACTAAGAAATCATTTCTTTTACGAAAAAAATGGCTTTAAGAAAATTGGGGAGAAAACGTATGAATCAAATGCAGTTTCTTTTATTTATAGAAAAATCATTAAGGATGTATAAAAAAGTTACATCTGTAAAAGGGCTGAGATTTATCAAAAATGGGGAGTGTGATAAGAGTCTATCACACTCCCTTAAACATATATAAATAGTGTTCAAAAGCAATTCTCTCAGCAATAAGTTAAAAATTTGAGAAATAATTTTTAACTTATTGTTCGGAGCCAACTACTTTTGTCAAAAACTTTTCTTTAAATCCAGTCAATTAGTTCGAAAACTGTAGCTATCGGGTGCGATTCTACGCGCATCGCACCACTCACGAACTGAACCGGTAAAATATAATGGCACAGTTCGTGTTTTCGCGGTGGTTTTACTACCAGTCATGGCATAGAGCGTCGTTAACTCTGATTGCCATTGTTGGACGAGTAGGATTGTTTCATCGAGACCTTTCGTTAACAAATGAGTCAAAATAGTTCCTGAAATGCCGACTGCATTGGCACCTAATGCTAATGCTTTGAAGATATCGTATGCCTGGCGTATGCCGCCAGATGCGATGAATTCATATGGATAAGGGACTTCATTTGCTTCTAGTAGCGATTGAACCGTCGAAAGACCGTATGAATCCAAATAGCCAAACTCTCTCTTTTTTCGGCGAGCATTTTCGATTTGGGTAAAGCTAGTGCCCCCTTGGCCGGAGACATCGATGCTGGTGATACCGCAGTCGATGAGCTGTTGAATGGTTTCACGGGTCATACCAAACCCAACCTCTTTCACAATCACGGGAATGTAAAGGGTGCTAGCAATCTTAGCGATATCTTCTAACCAATAGCGAAAATCACGGTCTCCTTCTGGCATGACAAGTTCTTGAGGTGCATTCACATGGATTTGTAAGGCATTGGCCTCAAGTAAATCGATGGCTCGCTGTGCTTGCTCTAGCGAACTCCCCGCACCAACATTGGCAAGAATCATGCCTGTGGGGTTGGTTTTTCTTACGATTGTGAAGCTATCTTGGACAGACGGATCCTTCAAGGCAATCGAGACTGATCCTGTTGCCATCGCCAAGGATGTTTCACGAGCAAGCGTCGCTAATTGTTCATTGATTTGTTTGGTTTTTTCACTGCCACCGGTCATCGCATTAATAAAGAAGGGGGTCTTCAATGGCAAACTAGCCATTTCCGAGGTGATTGAAATGTCATTTACAGTTACTTGCGGAAAGGAACGATGGATAAGATGAACATGATCAAAGTCGGATGGACGATCTTTATGAAAGGCTTTGGCTAGTGAAACATGTTCGTCTTTGCGATTCATTTTTTTCCTCCTCGATAATGATAGACGTGCAGTGGTAAAGGAATGATGTCTGCTTTTTCCCAGGCACTCATCAAAGGTAAGATGCCGGTTCGTTGGTCAGCAATCACGATGCCACAATCCCCGCCACCAGCTCCGGATGACTTCGCTGCACCCCCGCAAGAGATAGCTAACTGACACAGCTTTTCAAGCGAAGGCGTTTCGATGATGACCCCAGTAATCTGAGATAGATTGGCTAGTAGTTCACGATTTTTTAAAATCATGCGTTTGATTGTCGGAACATCTTCTTCCATAAAAGCATCGATCAGAGTTTGCACACAGTCTTTGCTTTCATCTAAAAATTGTTGGTACAGTTTTTGCTTTTCTCCGCGCGATTGCGAGACTTGGTCGACCAAATCAGATGTCGAAGCAGGACTACCTGTCCAGCCGATGACTAGTCGTAAATTTTTCGGTGTTGGTAATGGTTGAATCGTGAGCATGGGCCAAGGTTCAGCTAAGAGATGTCCAATTGGCCATTTTTCTTGCTTATCTAAGACCCATTTATGATCAAATGTTGAAAAAGCAATCCAACCACCATATGAGCTAGCGGCGATGTCGCCACAAGAGCCATTTCCTTGCACGGCCAAGTGAGCCAGCGCTGAAATCTTGAAGACCGTCAGCTGGTCCATCTCCAAATCATAAAACAAATTCAAGGCCTTAACGGTCGCCACAGTCACCGCACCACTTGATCCAAGACCGTATTTACGTCCATTGGAATTGTCTAATTCACTCGTCACTTTTAAGTCATAAAAGGCAAGTAAGCGACCTTTTTCAGCCGCATATTTTTCTGTTAAGCGAATCGCTTCTAAAATATAGTGAAAGGGATTTTCCCGATGATCCAATACCAGTTCACCATTGCGACGCGTCCAGCGAATGGGTAGATCGCTGTACTGTTGGGAGTGAATGGTGCCACTTTTTGTCGCAGCTTCGATTTTTACGGTGATAAATTGATCCACAGCGACGATGACAGCTGGGTAACCAGGCTCGACAACGGCGTATTCACCTGCAATGTATAGTTTTCCGGGTACAGAAACTTCAATCATTTTGTCACGTCCATTTCTAAAAGTTCGATTCCTGGGCCAGCGTATGCGACAACCATTTGCTGGTCGGAAAAAGTAGAAGACAATGCTTCAAAAATTGCAGCAACATCTTTTTTCTGGCAAAGGACTTTGACATTCGGGCCAGCATCCATTGTAAAGTAGCAAGGCAAGCCTGCTTGACGAATCGAGCGCACTAGATTCATCGCACGCAAACTATCTGGTGACCAGTACGTAAATGGAGGGACGGCAGCCAGTGTCGTTGCGTGCATTTTTAAGGAATTGGCTTCCATGACAGTCCCTAATTTTTGAAAATCATGATGCTGAATAGCCTCTTTTGCGATATGTAGGTCTGCCTGAGCTTCTTTGACCCACTGTGGGTAAAATTCTGAAGTCTCGACTGTTCGCTGCATGCCTTCGCGGCTAGAGACGTCTTTAGGCTGATCGTTAATCAAGAGAAAAATCATCGCTAGCTCTTGTTCCCATCCTTGGGCATCAATCGGTAGGGCGTAAGAGGTCTCATCTGAGTCACCTCGTTCCCATTCTACAAAGCCACCAAAAATACTCCGGCAGGCAGAGCCAGAGCCGCGTCGTGCCAGCTTGGACAGTTCTTTTGGTGTAAGATTAAGGTCTAGTGCTTGATTGCAAGCACCGGCTAGGGCAGCAAGTCCGCTAGCTGATGAAGCCAGTCCAGCAGCTGTCGGAACATGATTGTGGCTACGAACGACAGCAAAAAACGGGCAGTTGGCCCGTTCACGGACTAAATTCAAAAAAGTAGTGACTTTTTTTGTCGCTTGTTCAGACTGCTTCACACCATCAAGGTAAAAACAATCTTTCGTGGCTTCTTCAGTAAATAGCACCTCGGTCTCGGTGTAAAATCCATCTAATGTAAGTGACAAACTATTGTTTTTCGGTAGAATCAGCGCTTGATTTTCTTTCCCCCAGTATTTAATTAAAGCGATATTTGTATAGGCACGTGCCTTTCCCTTAAACATATTGATAAACTCCCAATCCTTGTAACCAAGTATCCTTTACCCCAGCTACTTTTAATTTTTGGCCAATCCGTTCAGCGTCTTCTTTGCTTTTTGTCAAGACAATAAAGCAACCCCCACGACCGCCACCAGTTAACTTGGCACCTAATGCTCCTTCTGAGAGAGCAAGACGAATGTATTCATTTAACGTTGTATTGCTGACATGTAATGAAGCAAGACGCAAGTGGGCTTCAGTCATCAACAAACCTAATTCTTCCGATCGATTGCCCATGATGGCTTTTTGTGCCCGTTTGGTTAAGCGCCCGATTTGTTGCAAATGATTGCTAGTAAATGCTTGATCAACTTCGTATAATTGGGCGACAGACTTCACCGCTGCCCGAGTCTGGCCCTTAATCCCTGTATCTGCAACTAAAAGATACGCATCTAAATGCAAAGGAAAGGACGTAATTTCTTTATTTTTACGGAAAAAAATAGGGTGGCTACCACTCGTCGTAGCTGCGTCGATACCACTTGGATTTCCGTGAGCAATTTGTTCGGAGTAATTGACATAAAAAAGTAGCTGCTCCTCTGTCAAATCGCGCTCTTGCCAATCAAAGAAGGCGCGCGTAATCGCGACAGCAACAGCAGCACTAGATCCCATGCCTCGTTCTGCCGGGATGGTGCTATCAATTTGTAGCTGAAAGTCAGGAGTAACTAGTTCCTTTTGTAAGCGGGTAGTCAATGCACGCACATTGGCTAATGCTTCTGGTATATTGGAAAGACTGCCAGAATGATAGCTAGAGGTCAATTCATTCTCTGATACTGATTCAGATACGCTGGCTCTTATTTTGGTGCCAGTGAATGGAAAGGCAATTGCTGGCTCGCCGTAGACCACTGCATGTTCTCCCATCAGAATAATTTTCCCTGTTGCCTCACCCATACCCACGTCTCTCATAATTCTCCTCTTTCAATTTTGTCATATCGAGTAAACCTAGGCTTTATTCTACTAGATTCTGACTGATACGTTAAGCTTTCCGCCTCTTTTTCTTAAAAAAATCCCTTTTCTTAAGAAAGAATTTTAATTTTTTGTCTCTTTCTGTCATTGCTTCCCGTTTTTACATGCGTTATAGTGGATAGGTTGAAAAAAGTAGAAGAGAAGATGGAGGGATACAATGATTGTATTAGCAGGGACAATTGGTGCTGGCAAATCCAGTTTGACAGCCATGTTGTCACATCACTTAGGTAGTGTAGCTTTTTATGAATCAGTAGAGGACAATGAAGTATTGCCTTTGTTTTATGCCGAGCCACAAAAATATTCATTCTTATTGCAAATTTATTTCTTGAATAAGCGATTTGATAGCATCAAACGTGCGCTTTCACATCCTGATAATGTCTTGGATCGATCCATTTATGAAGATTCACTGTTGTTTCATTTGAACGCTGATCTCGGTCGTGCCACGAAGACTGAAGTAAAGGTGTACGATGAATTATTGGCCAATATGCTAGAAGAGTTGCCTGACATTTCGCAAAAGAAACATCCGGATTTATTGGTCCATATTCGTATTTCATTTGATACAATGTTAGAGCGGATTGCCAAAAGAGGACGACCTTATGAACAAATCGCCCACGACCCTAGCCTGTATGAGTACTATCGAGAGCTAAATAAGCGATACGATCAATGGTATGACACCTATGATGCCAGTCCGAAAATGCAAATCGACGGCGATGCCTTGGACTTTGTCGAAGATACGCAAGCAGCGCAAACTGTGCTGAAAACGATCGAGCAGACGTTAAAACAAATCAGAGCGTAATGAACGGTGCCAGACTATTTTTGGCGTATCTGGATACTATAAAAAATCAGAAAATCCAAAAGTTTGAAAAACAACTTCTGGATTTTTTTAAAACAAAATACTTTGCAAATAAATTTTTTTACAGTATAGTTGACTAATCAATTGTTGATTAGTCATATAAAGGAGGTGCCACGATGGATTTAAGAACTGTCAGTAAATTGTTGTATCAATTAAAGCTTGCCACACAAGAGACGACGACTAAGTTTGAGCGGGAGACTGGATTTAGTATCACGCGCTATGAGTTGTTGTTGTTTTTACAAGAACAAGGTGAATGCACGCAGACTGTTTTGCAAAATGAATTGCAGATTGATAGTGCAGCTGTCACTAGGCATCTGAAATTGCTCGAAGAAAAAGGGTATGTTGTTCGCAAACGCAACTCAGAAAATAACCGCGAAGTATTCGTAAAGCCCACGTCAAAAGCGCTCACTGATTTAACGACGTGTCAAAACGAGCATGAACAGACCCAAGCAAACTTGTTGCCCTTAGATGATCAAGAGGGTGCCGCTTTATTAGAACTATTAACAAAATTAGTGAAATGAAAGAGGAAACAAACATGACAAACGAACAAACATTTTCAGATATCGTATTCGGTAGAAAGTCCGTACGTGTCTACGACGAAACGTACAAAATCTCACACGAAGAAATGTTAGCGATGATTCAAGAAGCAACGACCGCACCATCTTCAGTAAATATGCAACCATGGCGTTTTGTGGTCGTAGAAAGTGACGAACAAAAAGCCAACTTAAAACCATTGATTCGCTTTAACACACGTCAAAATGATACCTCATCAGCGATGGTCCTAATTTTTGGAGATATGGCGTGTTACGAGCTTGGGGAAGAAATTTATGATCAAGCAGTTGCAGAAGGAAAAATGCCAGCTGACGTGAGAGACCAACAACTTGCAGCAATTATTCCTTACTACAAAAACTTTACAACCCAACAAATGAACGATGTTGTCAAAATCGATTCAAGCTTGGCTGCGATGCAATTTATGCTAGTGGCTCGCGCACACGGCTACGAAACCAATCCAATCGGTGGCTTTGAAGCAGATCAGTTAGCAGAAGCGATGGGACTAGACAAAGAGCGCTACGTACCAGTCATGATTTTATCTATTGGGAAAGCCAAAGAAGAAGGTTATTCATCTGTACGTTTAGCAGCAGAAAAAATTACCGAATTTAAATAAATAAGGGGAGAGAATGATGAAAGTAATTCAAGCAACTTTTTTTATTAAAGCAGAAAAAAGAGAGGCCTTTTTAGCAGATATCTTGCCACTTGTTGAAGCAGCACGCAAAGAAGCCGGCTGTATTGATTATCAATTGTATGAATCATTTGAAAACAAAAATCAATTTGTCATGATTGAACAATGGAAAAACCAAGCAGCAATCGAGTCTCACAATCAACAGCCTTTGTTGCAACAATTGTTTCAACATATGCCTGATTATGCCGCTCAAAAAACGAGCATTCTCACATTTGATAAGGAGGCGTAAGAATGTCTACGTTAACTTCGATTTTAGTTGTTCTTGTTGCACTTGAATTTTTCTATATCATGTATTTGGAAACAATCGCGACTAGCTCTGATGCGACCAGCAGAGTCTTTAA
>OMJG01001244.1_pt1 | contig 15385 bp, 15 predicted proteins | sample 1646431 | NCBI WGS metagenome assembly OMJG01 (sample SAMN03771674, study PRJEB25209) | food metagenome | isolation source: Cotija cheese | place: Mexico:Jalisco,Michoacan | collected 2011-12-12
CGCGGAAGCCGGCGAGGCCGGCGATGATGCGGGAAGTCTCGAACGCCGAGGTGAGGCTGACGGCCGTGATCGGGATGCCGTGAGTCTCGGGAGCCGGGATCGGCGAGTCGGACTGGGCTCCGTGGAGGGCGTCGACGGCGGCGAACAATGTAGCCGAGTCAGTGACGAGTTCGGCATACGTGAGGGAGCGCTGGGCGCGTGCGCGCTCGGCAGAGTCGGCGCTCTCATCTGGGGCAGGGCTGCCAGAGTGGCCGCCGACGATGGCCAACTGGTCCGGATCGGCGGCCGCAACCTCGAGGATCCTCGACGTGATAGGCAATTCCGTCCTCCTCGAATTCGTTCCTCACGGGCCCGATCCCGGGCCGGCATGTGCCCGATCCTCGACTGACATCACCAGGCACCGGGCACCGATCCTCAGTATAGGAGCGACGCGGACGGCTGTGGTCTGCGGAGGGGGTCCGGGCCGTTTCCAGCCGGCCCGCTTCTGCCAGGCCAGTTCTCATACTTTGCGGTATTCAAATACATTCATGTATCTTGAACTTATGAACTCAGCACCGCAGCGCATGACTCGCAGGGAAAGTCAGGAAGCGACTCGCCAGCGACTCATCGAATCGGCGATCTCGCTCTTCGCCGACCACGGTGTCGCCGAAACCTCACTCGTCGCGGTGGCCGAGAACGCCGGGTTCAGTCGCGGCGCCGTCCACGGAAACTTCTCCGACAAGGAGGACCTGGCCGCAGCCGTCGTGCAGTCCATCGTCGGCGAACTCGGCCCCGAGCTCGGCCACGCGCTGAATTCGACCAACAGCTCGAACGAACGGCTTGCGGAGTACATCTCGACGCATATCGCCTACTGCCGACGCCATCCCAGGCGAGCTGCCGCCATCATCGCCTCTGTCGGTCACCTCGCCAGGCGCGCACCGGGAGCAGCCGGCTATGGCGAGCGCGCCACCGAATCGGTCGCCGACCTCGTCGCGCTCTTCGAGGACGGACAGCGCCGAGGCGAGATGCGCAGCTTCGATCCCACGACGATGGCCCTGACCCTGCGCTCGGTCCTCGACACCGCGGTGCCCACCTACGGCGACATCGCTGCCGAAGAGATCGTCGCCATCTTCGATCACGCCACCCGTATCCAGGAGACCGCTCCATGACATGGAACTTTCGCATCACCGCCCGCGGCCGCTTTGCCGACCTCAACGACGAGCAGCGCCGCCGCCTCCGTGCGGCCCAGTCCGAGCACGACATGTTCGCCGCCCGCTTCACCCCCGAGGGGACCTTTCTCTACACGCCGGAGCTCGTGTTCTTCCAGCATCGGTTCCTCATCGACGTCGACGAGTCCGATCCCGATGACGCCGAGGTGCTGGCCAAGCTCAGAGGCGAAGAGCTCGCCGCCACCGACCTCGACCGCCGCGGCTTCGCAGGCGCGGTCACCGAGGTCTCGGCAGTGTGCGTCGAGGACATCAAGACACGGTCGGGACGGCGGTCATGAACTCGGCACCCAACCTCGAGGCAGCGCTGACCGTCGCCTGGGCGAAGAGTGCGCTCGACACGGCAGTCGGCGCTGCCCTGGCACGCGTCGGCCTGTCGCTCGACGACCTGCGTCGACTGCGCATCATCGGGACACATCCGCAGGGGCTGACCAGGGAGGACCTCGCCGAGGCGATGGGCGAGACCCGATCGCAGACCATCCGCTCCAGCAGCCCACTCGTCAAGCTCGGCTGGCTCTCGCGCGCAGAGTCCGGTGAGTTCTCCCTCACCGACAGCGGACGTCGCCTGATCGATCAAGCCGAGGGCATCGCCGAGAAGGCGGCCGCCCGCTGGTTCACCAACTTCGGGCTCAGTCCGACAGCGGTGATCGCGAGCGTAAGTCCGAATCGTTCGGCTTCATCGAAGCAAGGGGCAGGACAGCGAGAAACGGGCTGAGCGTCGAGACACGCATGCGCACACGCGTGTCTCGACGCTCAGCCCGTTTCTCGGCGAGGGCCGCAGCCCAATCAGCCTCAGTCAGCCACGTAGTACATGCGCTTGTTGACGAACTCGTCCATGCCGTAGGGGCCGAGCTCGCGGCCGAAGCCCGAGCGCTTGGTGCCGCCGAACGGGATCTCCGCGCCCTCACCGGCCGGGGTGTTGACGTTCGACATGCCGACGTCGAGGCGCTGCGCGAGCTTCGCGGCACGCTCGGAATCCTTGGCGAACACGGCGCCGCCGAGGCCGAAGCGCGAGTCATTGGCCAGAGCCAGTGCCTCGTCATCGCTGCTGACCTTGTAGACGGTGGCCACGGGGCCGAAGAGCTCCTCGCGGTAGGCGTCCATCTCCGAGGTGACTCCGGTGAGCACGGCCGGCGAGACATAGGCCGAACCGTCGCTGGCGAGCTCGCCGCCGACGAGGGTCGCACCCTGCTCGACGGCGCGGTCGAGCTGCTTGCGCAGGTTCTCGGCGGCCGAACGCGAGGACAGGGGCGAGTATTTGCCGTCGCCCGCCTCGGCGGGGGTGCCCTTCTCCCAGGACTGGGCACGCTCGGTCAGACCGGACACGAAGTCGTCGTAGATGTCGTCCATGACGATCATCCGCTTGTTCGCGTTGCAGACCTGGCCGGTGTTGTACAGGCGGGTGCCCCACGCGGTGTCGACGGCCTCGTTCATGTCATCGGTGTCGAGGACGATGTAGGGGTCGGATCCGCCGAGCTCGAGCACGGCCTTCTTGAGGTGCTTGCCCGCGGTGGCGGCCACGGCGGATCCGGCGCGCTCGGAACCGGTCAGGGACACGCCTTCGACGCGGTCGTCGGCGATGATCGTCTCGATCTGCTCATGGGTGGCGTAGATGTTGGAGTACACGCCTTCGGGGATGCCGGCTTCCTTCATGATCTCGGCGATCTTCGCCGAGGAGCGGGGGCAGATCTCCGCGTGCTTGAGGATGATCGTGTTGCCGAGCACGAGGTTCGGTGCGGCGAAGCGGGCGACCTGGTAGTAGGGGAAGTTCCAGGGCATGATACCCAGCAGCGGGCCGACGGGGCGACGCTGGATGAAGGCCTTGCCGCCCGACATCGATTCGATCGGCTCATCGGCGGCGAACTTCGGTCCGTTGTTCGCATAGTAGTTGAAGATCTCTTCGCAGAACTCGGCCTCTTCCTCACCTTCGGCGGTGGGCTTGCCCATCTCCTCGGCGATGATCTCCGCGAGCTCGGCCTTGCGCTCTCCGAAGAGAGCGGCGACCTTGTTGACGATCGCGGCGCGTTCTTCGATCGTCTTCTCGCGCCAGCTCAGGTAGCCCTTGTGTGCGGATTCGAGGACCTGTTGGACCTCTTCGTCGGTGGCATTGTCGAACTTCTCGACGACCTCGCCCGTGGCCGGGTTCTCGACACGGTAACCGCCTGCAGCACTGCCTACGTTGCTCATTCCAGACTCCTTCGACTTCGGGCGCCTGTTGGCGCCGTTTAAGCAATCGCATACCTGTTCGCCGTCGGAATCGACGGATTGCGTATGCCTGTCTCACACGCTATCAACACGTGACCCGCGCAACAAGTGCCGGAACCTGGGGGAATCCTCAGTCCCGTATCGTCCCCGACCTCCACGCCGAGGCGATGCGGATTCCGAATCAACCACGACGAAATCCGAACCGTCCTCAACGTGGATCGAACAGCCGCCTCGGCACGCTCACGGATCAGCCGCCTCGGTGTGGGGATCGGCTCCGGTACGAGGCGCCGGACCCGGTCGCCCACCCGCAGCAGACCTCACCGCCACAGCAGACCTCACCGCCCCACGAGGTCGAGCGCCGCAGAGACGATCGAGTCCGTGTCGATTCCGTGGATCGCATGTGCCTGACTCACCGAGGAGGCCTGACCGAATTCCGTGACGCCGAGGTTGCGGGTGCGATCCCCGCGCACTCCGGACAGGAAGGCCAGCGTGTGCGGGTGTCCGTCGAGGACGGTCACCAGGGGCGCGGGATGCGCGGCCGGGAACAGTTCGTCGGCGATGGCCGAACGGCGGCTCTGCCCCACCCGTCCCCGCTCCTGCACGGAGCGGAAGACCTTCGACGCCGAGCTGAGGCAGACGATTCCTGCCCGCACGCCCAGAGTTTCCAGTCGGGCCGCAGCCGCGATGACCTCGGTCATGATCGCGCCGGCGCCGACGAGCGTGACCTCGTCCTCGGCCGCCGGACGGGCCGAGAGCCGGTAGCCTCCGGCGATGACCTGTTCGCGGCGGCGTTCGCGCAGCAGCGGATCCTCGGGCACTGCGGCGAGCTCCTGGGCCACGGGCCTGGTGGTCAGGCGGAAGTACGCCGAATCCCCGTGCGGGTCGGCGAGTTCGCGCAGCGCCTCGAGCAGGGTCCACTCGAGGTCCTGGGCGAAGGCCGGCTCCCAGCTCGTCAAGCCCGGGATCTCCAGAGTCACCGAGGGCGTGTTGAACGACTGGTGCGCCCCGCCCTCGGGCGCGAGCGTGACTCCCGACGGCGTGCCGACCATGATCGAGCGCCCACCGGCGTAGAGGCTGAACGTCCACGGTTCGAGGGCGCGGTTGATGAACGGATCGTAGATCGTCGCGATCGGCAGCAGCGGCTGTCCCCACCGGCTCCCGGTCGTCCCGAGCTCACCGGCCAGGGAGACGAGGTTGACCTCGGCGATGCCCATCTCGATGTGCTGACCGCGCGAGCCCTCCTGCCATTTGAGGACTCGTTCCCGGTCATCGGAGAACCAGTCCTCCCGCCCGGCCGGGGACCAGATCCCGGTCTTGTTGATCCACCCGCCGAGGTTGGTCGACGTGGCCACGTCCGGTGAGACGGTGACGACGCGGCGGGCCACCTCGGGGGCGACGTGCTTGAGGTCGGAGAGGAACCGACCCAGCGTGGCCTGGGTGGAGATCGTCGGCCGCGGGGAGAATCCCAGCTCAGCGGGCACCTCGGCGACGGTGTGGGTCTCATGGTCCTCGCGGCGCAGGCGCTCGGCGGTCTGGGCGCAGAGCCTCCCGACCGGGGTGTCGGGGTCGAAGCGGACCCACGGATCGTCGAGGTCCATCGCCGAGGCGGCCGCGAGGTCGCGCATCTGCGCCTCGGTGAGCTGAGCGGCGTGGTTGCCCGGATGGCCCTCGGTGGCGAGCCCCTTGCCCTTGATCGTGTAGGCGAAGACGACGGTGGGTCGGTCGTCGTCGATGGCCTCGAAGGCCTCGACGAGCTGCCCGAGGTCGTGTCCGCCGAGGTCGCGGATGAGGGAGGCGATCTCATCGGGTGAGAACGGGTCGATGACCGAGCGCAGCGCCGTGGCCGCGGACTCGTCGAGGCCGGCGAGGAGACGGTCGTGGACCTCGGTGGGGTGAGCGCGCAGGAGCCGCTGGTATTCGGGGTTGGGCATCGACACGAGCCGGTCTTTGAGCGCCTGCCCGCCCGGGGCGGCGAAGACGGCCTCGAGGCGGCGCCCCCACGGGCAGGTGAGGACCTGCCAGCCGGCGGCGGCGAACATGCCCTGGAGGCGCTTGATCTGCACGTCGGGGATGACCCGGTCGAGGGACTGCCGGTTGAGGTCGACGATCCACACGATCTCGCCGAGGGTGCGCACCTCGGGGTCGATGATGGCCTCCCATACCGCGCCTTCGTCCATCTCCGCGTCGCCGAGCAGCGAATAGAAGCGCCCGGCCCGTGGGGTGTCGGGGAACCGGTCGGAGACGTAGCGGTGGGACAGTGCGGCCCAGATCGGGGCGGTCGCGCCGATGCCCACCGACCCCGTGGAGAAGTCGACGGTGTCGGGGTCCTTCGTCCGGGAGGGGTAGGGCTGGAGTCCTCCGCGGCTGCGCAGCGTGTCCAGATGGTGTTCGGCGAGATCGCCGAGGAGGTAGTTGATCGCGTGGAGGACCGGTGAGGCGTGGGGCTTGACCGAGACCCTGTCGATCGAGCGCAGGCGGGCGAACCACAGGGCGGTCATGATGCCCGCCATCGAGGCCGAGGACGACTGGTGGCCGCCGACCTTGACCCCATCGGGGTTCTCCCGTCCCCGATTGGCCCGGTCGATGATCGACGTGGCCAGCCAGAGCACGCGCTGGGCGATCTCGTCGAGGACCCGGTCCTCCCCCGAGGCCGAGGCCCGCAGCGGTCTGTCGTTCGTGCCGGGCGGGCTGACCTGGATCGAGGTCTCGAACTGGTGGCGATCCTGCTCGTGGTCGCCGTCGTGCGGGGGCTGAGATCCGTGTGCGGCCGTCATCTCATCGATCCTTCCTCAAGGGGGTGGCTATGTCGTGGGATGGGCGTCGTCCCGATCAGAAGATCGAGGAGTAGGCGTTGAGGGCCAGCTGCCCGCCGAGGTGGGCGTAGAGGACGGTCGAATCCGATCCGATCGTGCCTTCAGCAACGAGGTCGAGGAGCCCGGCCATCGACTTGCCTTCGTAGACGGGGTCGAGGATGACGCCTTCGAGCTGGGCGGTGGTGCGGATCGCCTCGACGGTCGAATCGTCGGGGATGCCGTAGGCGGGTCCTTCCCAACCCGAGCGGATGTCGACTTCGTCGGCGGTGATCTCACGGCCGAGACCGATGAGGTCGGCCGTGGTGTTCGCGATCCGCTGCACCTGGTCGCGGGTCTTGTCGATCGTGGCCGAGGCGTCGATGCCGATGACCTTGCGCTTGGGTCCTCCGGCGGCTTCGAGGGCGGCGAATCCGGCGATCATTCCGGCATGCGTCGACCCGGTCACGGTGCACACGACGATGGTGTCGAAGAAGACGCCGAGCTGCTTCTCCTGTTCGGCGACCTCATAGGCCCAGTTCGCGAAGCCCAGTCCGCCGAACTTGTGTTCGGAGGCGCCGGCCGGGATCGGGTAGGGCTTGCCGCCTGATTCTTCGACCTCGTGCAGGGCGTTCTCCCAGCTCGAGCGGATGCCGATGTCGAATCCGGCCGAGTCGAGGCGGACGTCGGCTCCCATGATGCGCGAGAGCTCGATATTGCCGACCTTGTCGTTGACCGGGTCCTCCCAGTCGACCCAGCGCTCCTGCACGAGGCGCGCCTTCAGTCCCAGGTGGGCAGCGACCGCGGCGACCTGGCGGGTGTGGTTGGACTGGTAGCCGCCGATGGACACGAGCGTGTCCGCGCCCGAGGCGAGGATGTCGGGGACGATGTACTCGAGTTTGCGGGTCTTGTTGCCGCCGAAGGCGAGTCCCGAATTGACGTCCTCGCGTTTGGCCCAGACCCTGGCCCCGCCGAGGTGGTCGCTCAGTCTCGGGAGTTCGTGCACGGGGCTGGGGCCGAAGGTCAGTGGGTAGCGTTCGAAGTCGGTGATGGCCATGATGTCCTCTGTTCTCAGAAGCGTTCGCTTCGGGGCGATCGCTCTCTCGCGCGATGTGTCCTGGATCGCATCCAGTGAGATGCAATATATTGCATTCTGCTGATGGTTACAATGGGTCAGAGTTCGAGTCCCATCCCGCGGGACGAGACCACCAACTCAGAGACAAGGTGACCGAGCGTGCCGATCCCCACGGATTCCCCCGCCCCGCAGCGCAGCCTGCTGCGCGATGACGTCTATCGGTCGATCCGCGACGCCATCGTCCGCGGCCAGCTCGCCCCGGGGGAACAGCTGCGCGATCAGGAGCTCGGCGCCTGGCTCCAGGTGTCCAGAACTCCCGTGCGCGAGGCGCTCCAACGATTGGCGCAGGCCGGGCTCGTCGTGGCAGAGCCGGGCCGGATGACGCGCGTGGCCCCTGAGGATCCGGAGCGCATCCTCGCGGCCCGGCAGATCGCCGCTGAACTCCACGGTCTGGCGATCGACCTCGCCTTCCCAACTCTCGACGAGGCAGCTCTGAATGAGATGGGGCAGGCGAACGATCGTTTGAGTGCGGCCCTCGCAGCCGGCGACGCCGAGGCGGCGATCGCCGCCGATGATGACTTCCACGAAGTGGCCCTCACCCGATCCTCCAACCCCCTCATTCCCGATCACCTCGAGGTCGTCACCGCCACTCTGCGCCGAGCGGAGTTCCTGCACTTCGAATCGGTGAAGGGATCGGCCTCACCGGAGCAGCACACCGAGATCATCGCCGCCGTCCGTGCCGGTGAACATGCGCATGCCGTCGCACTGACGAAGGCGAACTGGTCGACCATCGAAGGGGATGCGCCGAAGACGGCCTGAGTCGGACACCCGCGACAGCGCCAACGGCGATCAGGTTCGGGCGGCCCGAGCCTTCGTCCTGCCGAGCATCGACTACGGTCTCTCCCCGCATCACCGCTTCCTGCCCGGCACGATCAACATCGGCCCGCAGCTGTTCGTCGACCTCGTCACCTCGATCGTGGGCCAGCTCGCCGATGCCGGATTCGACCGGCTCCTCGTCATCACCGGACACGGCGGCAACCTCTCAGCCCTCGGCGTGGTCCAGCAGTCGCTGCTGTCCACCCACCCCGACTTCGTCTTCGCCTACGCCCCGGTCTCCGGCTTGGCCACCGAGGCGACTGCCGCCCTTCCCCGTACCGAGGTCAGCGGCCACTGCGGAGAGTCCGAGACCTCGCAGATGCTCGCCATAGACGAATCCCTCGTCGATTCTGGCCATCTCAACCCCGGCGCCACCCGGCTCGACGATCTCGACCCGCGCGCCCGACTCTCGCGAACGAAGTCACCGTCAACAGCGGTGACGTTCGATCGCTATGCCGACAACGGCGTCCTCGGCGATCCACGGACCGCCACGGCCGCGGCCGGGGAGGACATCCTCGGCGAGGTCATCGACCGACTCGTCGCCTACTGTCAGGAGCTGCAGAGACTGTGACACCTGCTTCTCACTGACCGGCCGCCCGGCCGAGCACCCCACCACCGATCACCCGATTCCAGTGCCGTAATCACCGTGCCCTGGTGGACCCTGCCCGAAAATCCCGCCTGAACTCTCAGGAGCTCATGATGAAACCGACCCAGACCACCGCTACCCCGCAGACCGACCAGCAGGAGAAGCTGCCGCTGGTCATCCGCGCCCTCAACGTCATCGAAGTCGTCGGCAACAAGCTGCCGAACCCCTTCTGGCTGTTCTGGATCCTCGCGGCGATCCTCGCCGTACTCCGCTTCGTCCTCTCCCTCGCCGGCGCGGGAGTCGAGGATCCCGGCACCGGGGAATGGACCCCGGTGAACAATCTTCTCAGCGGCAGCGGCATCGCCATGGCCGTGAGCACCGCGCTCGACGCCTATGAGACCTTCCCCCCGCTCATCACGATCATGGTCGTCATCATGGGTGTGGCCCTGGCCGAGCGCACCGGCCTGCTCTCGACGGCGATGAAGGTCTCGATCGCCCGCGTCCCGGCCGGACTCATCGTCTTCACGGTCGCATTCATGGGCACGATCTCGGCAACTGGTACTTCAACATCGCCAGCTCCATCCTCCTGGCCGTCGTCATCACCATCGTCACCGAGGGCGTGCTCATGAAGCGCGACAACCTCGACGCCGACGAGGATGCCGAACACGAAGACCTCGTCATCACCGACACGGAGCGGAAGGCTCTGCGCTGGTCGATGTTCGCCGTCATCGCTGCGATCATCGCCATCGTCGTCCTCGTCGTCCCCGAGGGAGCGCCTCTGCGCGGCGACGGACCCTTCGGCGAGTCCCCGTTCCTCACCGGAATCGCGTTCCTCATCGCTCTGCTCTTCGCCATCGCCCAGTTCCTCGAGTACTTCGCATGGACGCACATCGGCATGCTCGCCTCGGTGTCCGTGTCCGAACTCTTCAGCGGCCTCGGCCTGCCGACCTGGGTGGTGTTCATCCTCGTCCTGCTCGTGCTCTCCGTCGTCAACGTGCTCATCACCTCCGGTTCGGCGATGTGGGCGATCATGGCTCCGGTCATCGTGCCGCTGCTCATGCTGCTCGAGGTGCCGCCGGAGACCTCCCAGGCGATCTTCCGCATCGCCGACTCGGGATCGACGGCCATCACCCCGATGAGTCCGTACTTCATCCTCGCGCTCGGCTTCATGCAGAAATATCAGAAGAACGCCGGCATCGGTACGCTCGCATCGCACACCCTGCCGTTGGCCGTGTGCATGACGATCAGCTGGAGCCTGCTGTTCTTCCTGTGGTGGGGTCTGGGCATTCCGCTCGGCCCCGACGCCCCGGTGCGCTGAGAGCGTCGACTCCGGTATCCGCCGCCGAGGTGTGAAAGCTGAGTTTTGAAAGTTTTGTTCACGCCCCGACCCGGGCCGGTTCCCATCATCCGGGCGCGTGTTTCAGTGCCATCGAGTGCGGGCTCGACCATCACCTCGGAAATCCCAAGCACATCGCCTGATCTGGGAACATACCATGTCATTCGATCTGACAGGTCGGCTTTGCCCAGCGGTGTGCGGCCACCCGAACTCTGCCCCGCGAGGATGCCGTCGGCAAAAGCCGTTGACGCTCAAACTTCACCCGCGATACTGTCGGGTAACACCCCGTAGTAACTTACATCACACGCTGATGCCGACCGTGCTGTCGGTGGTCAAGGAGGATCAATGAAGTTCCGCAATCCCAGCCTCATGCGCAGGCTCGTCTCATCTCACGCCGGTCGCATCGCCATGGTCGCGATTCCCACAGGCGTCGTCTCAGCGATGCTCATGGGCGGGGTGGCCCAGGGTGCAGTCCCGGTCTCATTCGCTATCTCGGGCACACAGTTCAAGATCTCGTCGTCGCAGCTCGAGGGAACCGGCTTCTCCCAGTACAGCGGAGTCGCCAAGGACGCCGAGGGCGGCAAGCACGCCGTCGTCACCGCGAACATCAAGGATGCGACCCTGGAGAACCTCTGCCAGTCGGCCGTCCAGGAGACCCCGCTGGGCAAGGTGGGCATCCTCATCAAGGCAGGCGGAAAGGGCACCCCCGCCTCGGCGAAGAACCTGCAGATCGGCATGACAGGCCTCAAGGGAGACGCGGAGTTCGAGAACATCCGCATCGGCGTCGATGCCTCCGACGTCAACACGAAGGCCAAGGGAAGCAAGGGCGACTTCGCCCAGGACTCCGACACCATCTCGATCAAGGACCTCAAGCAGGATTCCTGGTCGACCACGGCTTCGGTCTTCACGCTCAAGGACATGTCGCTGAAGCTCACCGACGGATCTGAGCAGTGCGACTGATGAGGGACTCAGCGGCCAACGGGCAGCCGACCGATGGACGGGGGCCCGCCGAACAGGAGGCAACCGTGCAGAAGTCGAGCCTGCTTGCGCTGTCCCGTCGGAGTCGACGCGCCGAAGAGCAGAACGTCGATGGGCGGAGCGACCACTCCGAATCCGGTGTCGAGACGGCAGAATTCGCCGTCCCGACGCCGGAGGCGGGGGCCGCTGAGAGCAGCGAGGGGGCTCAGATGGCCGACGGTGCCGAGAAGCGCCAGGGGTTCAAGCACTGGCGTCGCCAGCGTCCGTTCGTCGGAGGCGTGCTTGCCGTCCTCGGCGGCATCGAACTGTTCTTCTCCGGACAGCTGGACCTCGGCAATATGCAGATCCAGTTCGGCATCGAGGGCCTCCAGGCGACGGTCGTTCCGATCACCATCGTCGTCCTCGCCCTGCTGTCGATCTTCCGTCCCACGCACCATGTGTTCTACGGGATCATCGCTCTCGTCCTCGCAGTCTATTCACTCATCGGAGTGAACCTCGGCGGGTTCATCATCGGCATGCTGCTGTCCACCATCGGCGCGATCCTCATCGTCGCGTGGATGGGACCGCGCGGGTCGAAGGACTCCGAAGTCGCTGAGGGGGAGACTGCATGAGGATACGCAGCCGCCGCACGGCCTCAATCCTGGCGGCAGCTGTCCTGATCCTCCCGACGACTCTCGGGGCGGGATCGGTGACGGCCGCCCACTCATCAGGGCTGTGCTCACTCGTGGGCTCATGCGATGACGATGACAAGGATTCCGTCGCAGCCAAGGTCCCCGCGCCTGCGGGAAGTCTGTCGCCCGGAATGCCGGTGAAGCCCAGTGATCCGCCGACCGCGGATCCTACGGTGCCCGCACCGGATCCCACGGAGGAACCGACCGAGGACCCGACTGAGGAACCGTCCGACGAACCTACGGACCCGGGTGGTCTGGGACTCGATGAGCCCAGCGACGACCCGACCGAGGATGAAGACTCGGAAGAGGGCAACGGCGAGTTCCCGTCCGATGCACAGATGGACACGAAGGCGCCGATCTTCACGAAGACTCCGGCTGCCATGGGCTCCGAGGGCCTGTCGTTCAAGGGGCTCAAGGGAATCTCGTTCGTCTCGGTGCCCACCGCTGACGGTGGGTCCATCGTCGTGCTGAAGATCCAAGCCGATGAGATCAAGATCACCGGCTTCTCACTCACGGTGAGGCCTCCCAAGGAGCACGAAGGGCTGGTGACGAAGGCCGACACGATGACGCTCAGTGGCGATGTCACTGTCTACATCGGGTCGATCACCGCCACGACGAAGGACGGAAAGTCGCTGACCATCGGGCCGGAGACCCCTCCGCCCATGGACGACGTCGAACCCGGACTGCTGCGCGTGACGATGGGGCTCGTCGGATCCACCGCCGATTCGATCGCCTACACGAACACCGATCAGAAGCTCAAGAAGGCCGAAGACTGACCTGCCCTCCCCCCACCGAGGCGGTCCTCCTTCACCGTGGAGAGGGACCACCCGATGGGGTCGGGCTCAGCCCAGACGGAAAGGCCCGAAGGCCGCGGACTCAGTCCGCGGCCTTCTTGCGTTCCTGCTTCTTCCGACGCAGGGTGTCACGGACGTCGCGCAGCTTGTCGCGTTTGCGCCTGCGTCCCGCCTCGGCGGCCCTGATCTGCTCCGGTGTGGGTTCGTGATCGCCCATTCCGACTTGGAGTTCGACAGGGGTGATCTCCTTCATCACACCGGCGTCGATCTTCTTACGCAGCCGCAGGATCTCGAGGCGGAGGATGCGGGCAAGGAAGTAGATGCCGAGCAGGTTCGGGAAGGCCATGAGGAAGAAGATCGCGTCGGAGAAGGCGATGACCGAGTCCAGCGACATCGAGGCGCCGACGATGACGGCGAGGATCCAGAAGATCTGGTAGGCCTTGTCAGCGGCCTTCGAGTTCTTCGTCAGGTAACCCAGCGCCTGCTGCCCGTAGTAGCCGTAGGCGAGGATCGTCGAGAAGGCGAAGAACACGACGGCGATCGTGAGCAGATAGGGGAACCAGCTCGACACCTCACCGAAGGCCTGCGCGGTCAAGCCGATTCCGTCCTCGGTGCTTTCGGTGTAGAGACCGGTGGTGATGATGGCCAGCGAGGTCAGGGTGCAGATGATGACGGAGTCGATGAGCGGCTCCCACATCGCCACGAATCCTTCGGTGGCCGGCTTTGTCGTCTTCGAGGCGGCGTGGGCCATGCCTGCCGAGCCGATTCCGGCGGCGTTGGAGAACAGCGCACGCTGGATACCGACGATCGCCACACCCACGGCGCCACCGGCGACTCCGCTGGAGCTGAAGGCTCCGGTGAACATGAGTGCGAAGGCGTGTGGGATCTGCCCGGCGTTGAGGATGAGGATGACGATGATCGAGACGAAATAGAGGATCGCCATGAGCGGAGTCAGCCTCGACGTCCACTGTCCGATCTTCTTGATCCCGCCGAGGATGACCAGGGCGGTGAGCGCAGCGATGATCGCACCGATGAGCCAGAGTTTGTCAGCGAAGAAGCTGTCGTCGCTGCCGGTGGCCTGAACGATGATCGCGGCCGCCTGGTTCGCCTGGAACAGGTTGCCGGCGCCGATGACGCCGAGCACGGCAGTGAGAGCATAGAACCCGGCGAGGAACTTCCCGAGCTTGGGCCGACCGACCTCGGCCAGCCCGGCCCGCAGGTAGTACATGGGACCGCCGGAGACGGTGCCGTCCTCGTTGATCTGCCGGTATTTCACGCCGAGGGTCGCCTCGGCCATCTTCACGGTCATGGCGAAGAAGCCGAAGATGATGATCCACAGGGCGGCACCGGGGCCGCCGATGGTGATCGCCACGGCCACGCCTGCGATATTGCCCAACCCGACGGTGCCCGAGAGCTCGGTGGCGAGCGCTTGGAAGCTCGAGACCTGGCCCGGGTCGGTCTTGCGCGTGAAGCGACCGCGGATGATGCCGACGGAGTAGCGGAGTCCGGTGATCGGTTGGAAGCGGAGGTAGACGGTGAGGAAGACGGCCGCGGCCATGAGCCAGACGACGATGAGCGGGATGCCGATCGAGCCGATCTGGAGCTCGAAGAAGACGATGCTGCTGAAGGCCTGTGCCGCGGGACCGAGGAAGGATTCGATGGCCTCGTCGACGCCGGCGGCGGCAATGTCAGTCCCGGCGGCGGCAATGTCGACCCCGGTGGCGGCCTGGGCGAGATGTTCGGTTAGTGAAGTCATATCTGCGGGCGCGAAGTTGCGTTTCGTCCGGAGGATTGGTCCGGGACCGGCACCCGTGATCAACGTAACAATCGCCGGACTGATTTTCAGCTTTCGCTCAGATAAAACCTCTTGTTCACATGCTTCTCACATGCTGAAGGGCGCATCTGGCCTGGACGTCTCGGCCGCACGTCGGCCTTCGAGAAATGCGAGGAACGACCGAGCCAGCCGCTTCCCGTTGTCGACGAGAGCGGAATCGTGAGCCTCGACCTCGGCGATGATCGAGTCGTCGGTCTTGCCGGCCGGCAGGGCCAGGTCGTTGCCGTTCAGCCACCGGGAGATCTGCGTGGCATCGGTTTCCGGATGGAACTGGGTGCCCCACGCGAATTCGCCGAGACGGAAGGCCTGGACCGGGGCGTCGGAGCCGGTGATGAGGAGTTCGGCTCCGGTCGGCAGCGCCATCTCCTCCTGGTGGAAGAGCACGGACGGCAGCGACTCCCTTTCGGTCGACGCGGCACCCGCCGATCCGACACCGGCCAGTGCGCCGAAGACAGGGTCGGTCTCCCCCGCCGAGGTGGCACCCAGTTCGTAGATCCCGATCTGCGGGTGCGCCCGCCGGGTGATCGGAGCATCGCCTGCCACGGCAAGCATCTCCCCGCCGAGGCAGATGTTGAGGCTCGGGAACTCCCCGCCGATCGAGCGGCGAAGCAGGTCCCTGACCTGCGGGAACCAGGGGTTCTCGGCGTCCTCGGTGGGTCCCGCGGACCCGCCGAGGACGATGAGGGCGTCGAAAGCACCGAGCGCCGGGATCACCTCGCCGAGGTAGGGCCGGGCCACCACCACCTCGGCGCCGGCTTCTTCCAGCCACTGCCCGAACCGCTCGGGCCCGGTGCCGCGTTCGTGCTCGATGGCGAGGATGCGCACCCCGCGCTGGGACTCACTGCTCATGGCACCATTGTCACTCGACGGACGGGTCACCGACATCAGGCCCGAGCCCCGCCTCGGCGGTGAGCTCACTCCGCGGTGACGTAGGCCGATGAGATTCCTCCATCGACGGTGAAGGACGAGGCGTTGACGAAAGAGGAGTCATCGCTGGCGAGGAAGGCCACGGCGGCGGCGATCTCCTCGGGTTCCG
>OMJG01001245.1_pt1 | contig 15374 bp, 10 predicted proteins | sample 1646431 | NCBI WGS metagenome assembly OMJG01 (sample SAMN03771674, study PRJEB25209) | food metagenome | isolation source: Cotija cheese | place: Mexico:Jalisco,Michoacan | collected 2011-12-12
CGCTCTACCGTGACCAGGGGCTGTTCGATGAAACCCCCATCGCCGAGGCGGCCGCTGCCCATGGTGTGACCCCGGCCCAGGTGGTCCTGCGCTGGCATATCGAGATCGGGAGCATCCCGATCCCGAAATCGGCGAACTTCGACCGTCAGCGCTCCAATGCCGATGTCTTCGACTTCGCCCTCACCCCCGCCGAGGTGGCGGCCATCTCCGGACTCGAGCGCGGTCGGATGAAGGGCCGGGATCCGCTCACTCACGAAGAGATGTGAGGTTCGGCGGACGACGTCATCTGGGCACGGATGTCACCGTGTCAGGGGTCCGTGGGAAGCTGGAGTCATGGATCGAGCATTGACTATCGTGCCGACTGAGGAGATCAGAGATCTTGCCGGACCCGGCGCTTATTCCCGCGGCAGCAACTATGCTCGGACAGGGCATGTGCTGCGGGTCGTCTGGCACGATTTCGACCAGCAGCTCGTCGCCGACGTTGCCGGTTCGACCGATCTCTATCAGACGACTATCGGATTCGACGACTTCGACGATGGGGGATCGGGTGAGCTCGTGTTCGCGGAGTGCACCTGCCCTGTCGGCGGCGACTGCAAACACTGCGTCGCAGTGCTGCTTGTCAACAATGAACACATCTACAGCAGCTCCCTCTCTTCATTGTCGACCGCGTCCGACCTGTACCGCGGACCTGGCCGCCGGAGACAGAAACCGGAGTGGCAGCAGCGACTCGACCGCATCGTCGAGGTCACACGCCGACCGGCCACACAGCCCGAGACGCTCGCGCTCGGCTTCGAACTCCACCGTCCTCCGCAGCGCAGCTACTTCAACAGAGGACCCTCACGTCTCAAGGCCGCCGAGATCCCCGACGAACCCGAACCGCAGCTGCACATCCGCCCGCTCGTGCCCGGGGCGAAGAACAACTGGATCAAGGGCCAGGCCGGATGGCATTGGTTCACTTCACGACTGAACGCCTCCCGCTTCGATAACGACCAGTTCGAATGGTTCTACCGACTGGTCACCCTCGATGACGGCCCCGGCTGGCACGGCTCTTCGTCGTCGACGACGATCCGACTCGACGACTTCGGCTCGCCCTTTCTCTGGGAACTGCTCAGCCAAGCCGCTGACTTCGACATTCCCCTCGTCAGCGCCGATAAGCAGCTGACCATCCGTTTGGCGCAGCGGGCCGAACTCCACCTCGACATCACCCGCGATGACGACGACCTCGTCCTCATGCCGGCTGTCGCCATCGACGATCAATCGGTGCCGGTCCGTGACGTGCGACCGATCGGCCTCGGCGGCGTGTACAGCGTGGACATGACGGGTACGACGAAGGCGGCGATCACCCTCGCGCCGCTCACCGAACCGATGACCGAGGCACAGAGGTCCCTGCTCGAGGATGCCGCAACGACCCGGATCCCCGCCGAGGCACACGATGACTTCTTCGACCGCATCCTCCCGCTCCTGCGCACACCGCCCAACCGGCACGGCCGGGGGCAAGGCGGTCGCAGGCGGGACGGCACCGAGGGCGACCGTGAGAGCAGCGGAAGCCCCCGTACGTCCGCCGGCGAGCGAGTCATCAGCAGCGACGGTTCCGTCGACCTCCCCGTCGAGAAGTCCCCGCACCTCAACCTGCACATCAGCTACGAAACCCCCGGCAAGAGCAGAAGCAAGGGCAAGGCAGATCGCCATCGCCCGACCACGAAGACATCCTCCACAACGGCACCGACGACGTCCGCGCCGACAATGCGTTTGTCCTGGTCATGGATCTACTATTCGCCGCAGCGGGCCTGTCCGCTCATCCCGCACCACAGTGAACTGTCCGACCCTGAGCGCGGGCGCGACCAGAAGTTCGAACACGCCGTCCTCCGCGAACTGCGCCGCATCGACCCCGACGCCGCCCGCACCGAATCGACCACACTGACCGGCATCGACGCCGCCACCTACAGCACCCGGATGCTGCCCCAGATTCAGGAACTCGACGACGTCGAGGTCACAGTCGCCGACGCCGCAGACGCACCCGAATTCCGCGAGCTCGAGGCGACTCCGCAGGTGAGCGTCCGCACCTCGGCCACCGACGACTCCGACTGGTTCGACCTCGGCATCGACGTCACCGTCGACGGCCGCGAGATCCCGTTCGTCGACCTCTTCACCGCGCTCGCGAGGGAGCAGTCGCACCTCATCCTCGACGACGGGTCGTTCTTCTCACTCGACAATCCCGCCTTCGACCGCCTGCGGGACCTCCTGTCCGAAGCGAACGCCCTCGACGGCTTCTCACCGGAGAATCCGCAGATCAGCCGCTACCAGACCGCTCTCTACGACGAACTCGAGGACCTCGCCGATGACGTCGCCGACGATCCGCGCTGGACCGAACTCATGGACGGGCTGAGGAAACTCGACACCATCGCCGAGGCAGCTGTGCCCGAGACCGTGAACGCGCAGATGCGACCCTACCAAGCCGAGGGATTCCGGTGGCTGGCGTTCCTCCGCGAGCACCACCTCGGCGGAATCCTCGCCGACGATATGGGCCTGGGCAAGACCCTGCAGACGCTCGCCCTCATCGACCACGACCGACACCTGCGGGAGTGCGGCCACCGACCGCCGTTCCTCGTCATCGCCCCCACCTCGGTAGTGGCGAACTGGGTGCTCGAAACCCGGAAATTCACCCCGCACCTGAACGTGACCGCGGTCGGGGAGACAGCCAAGAAGAGGAAGAGCCCCGTCGCCGAGGCGGTCAACGGAGCCGATATCGTCGTCACCTCATACGCGGTGATGCGGCTGGACATCGACGAATTCGCCGCCCTCGACTGGGCGGGCGTCATCTTCGACGAAGCCCAATTCATGAAGAACAGCCAGGCGAAGACGCACCGCGCGGCTCGGCGCCTCGAGGCACCATTCCGCTTGGCGATCACCGGGACGCCGATGGAGAACTCGCTCACCGACGTGTGGTCGCTGGCCGCAATCACGTCGCCGGGGCTCTTCCCGAACGCGAAGCGTTTCAGGGACGACTACGTCAAGCCGATCGAATCAGGCGAGGACCCGGCCCGGATGGATCGGCTGCGGTCGCGGCTGCGGCCATTCATGCTGCGCCGGACCAAGGATCTCGTGGCCGCGGATCTGCCGGAGAAGCAGGAGCAGATACTCGGGGTCGAGCTGGAGCCGGCGCACCGGCGCCTCTACGACACGGTGCTGCAGCGCGAGCGCAAGCAGGTGCTCGGCCTCCTCGGGGAGTTCGAGAAGAACCGGTTCGCGATCTTCCGCTCGCTGACCCTGCTGCGGATGCTCGCCCTCGACCCGGGGATCGTGGCTGAGTATGCGGATTCCGGCATCGCCTCGAGCAAGCTCGGTGTGCTCATGAGCCACCTCGGCGAGGTCGGCGACGAGGGTCATCGGGCGCTCGTGTTCAGTCAGTTCACGAGCTACCTGCGCGCGGTGGCCGGCGAACTCGAGTCCAACGGGCTCGACTATGTCTACCTCGACGGGTCGACGACGGATCGGACGACGGTCATCGAGTCCTTCCGCGAGGGCAGCGCGCCCGTGTTCCTCATCAGCCTCAAGGCCGGCGGGTTCGGGCTGACGCTGACCGAGGCGGACTACGTGTTCCTGCTCGACCCGTGGTGGAACCCCGCCGCCGAGAGTCAGGCCGTCGACCGGACACACCGGATCGGACAGACCCGCCGAGTCATGGTCTACCGACTCGTCGCCGAGAACACGATCGAAGAGAAGGTGCTCGCCCTGCAGTCGAAGAAGGCCGAACTGTTCACCGCGCTCATGGACGAGGGCACTGCGTTCAGCGAGGTGATCTCGGCCGCGGACATCAAGGGCCTGCTCGAGGGGTGAGCGGCTGTTTCAGTCGCCCGGAACCTCAACGAGGTGGCCCCTGATTCCCGTCAGATAGCCCGCTCCCAGCGCAGTGATCGAGAGCAGTTTGCGCTTTGCGCCGGTTCGCGGGACGTCGACTGCCGTGCTGACAAGGAACCCGGAATCCTGCAGGCGTTTGATCGTGCGGTAGAGGCCACGTTCGGTGATCTGCCAGCCGGTGGCGGCGGTGACCGCCTCGGCGATGGTCGAGACCTCGGCCGGCTGATGCGCGGCGACGAGTGAGAGCGTGACCGGAGTGAGCATCGACTTCTTATAGGTCTCAACCCAGGAGTCGACTCGGTGATCGAGCCATTCGCGCTCCTCTGGGGTTTCGGCCGCCACGCTCAGTCCTCCCAGCCGCGGCCGAGAACCGAACCGACGAGGTGGATGAGCAGGCCGAGTCCCCACAGTCCGCTCATGACGAGGGTGACTCCGATCCACGAACCGCCGAGCGCCATATGGAGGTTCTCCGCGGCCGACGTATCAATGGTGCGGCCCGCGTCTATGAGGCGGAGGAGTGCATGGAGGTTGTACGACATAGTCACCGTCACGAACGCGATGACATGGGCGATGACGACTCCGAAGCGGACACGCTTGAGCACGCGCAGGTTCCGCCACAGCCACACCGCGATTCCCAGCCCCACGACGGCGGTGAGAATGCCGGCGAGGATCGTGACCTCGCCGCCGGTGGCCGCGATGACGATCTGGACGATGGCCATGGCGATAACAAGCCCCAGCGTGTAAGGAAGCAGAAGGCTGCGGGCGTTGGCGGGCGATGATGTCTGCGAGGTGGAGGACATATTGGTACTGTACCTATGGTTCACTGCATGCGGCAAGAGATATCCTCGGAACATCTCTCCGGGGACCGTCGGCCGAGGGATTTCCCGGAGCGGCAGGATCGTCGTGTCTCACGCGGCACCGCTGTGCGCAGGGCTTGTGTGAAAATAGACACGTGGGGATGAGGATCAGGCACCGGCGCGCTCTGCGCGGCACCCTCGCCGCGAGCGCAGCGACGTTCGTCGCGCTGACGTCGCACATCCTCGGCGGGGGAGCCTTTCCGGCCACGATGGGTCTCATCGTGCCGCTGTCACTGTCGATCCTCGTCTGCGTTGCGCTCGCCGGGCGCCGACTGTCGCTGCCGCGCCTGACGGTCTCCGTCGGGACCAGCCAGACGCTCTTCCACCTCCTGTTCTCCCTCTTCACGCCGACCGCTTCCGGTGGGCCTGGTGCTTCGGTACGATCCGACGTCGGGCTCGCCGCTCTCCTCGGTTCGCATTCGCAGCACGTGTCGATGCCTACGACCCACCACACGGCGATGAACTCGATGCCCAGCGGTGCGATGCAGATGACCCATGATTCTGCGGTCATGCCTGCCCTGGACGGGTCGGTCGGTGCAGCTGCCCAGATGCATTCGCACTCGTCTCCGGCGATGCTCCTGGCCCACTGCGTTGCCGGGATCGTCACCATCGCGATGATCTACTGGGGCGAACGCCTGCCGGTCATGCTCGGCGAATTCGCCCGCCTCATCATCCGCGCGGTCATCCCTCGCCTCGCCGTCTCGCGACCGCCGATCGGGAAACCGCGGGCACTCATCGGATTCGAGCCCGAGCTGCCGCGCAGCCTCGGCGTCCTCTGCTCTCCGGTGCTGCGGCGAGGCCCACCGCGGCCTGCTGTCTGACACTCAACACATCCGCGCATCGGCTCCCGTGAGCCGGTGCGATCACTGCTGAGCCCATCTGGTCGTCGACCGCATCTGCCCGTCGAAGGCACCCGGCCGACCAGATCCGGCTCAGCACAATTGAGAGAGCATCACCATGACCACACCGTCATCAACCGTGCCCGAAAACTCGGGTCCGGACTCCACCGGCTCCACCGGCCGAAATCTCACCAGAAGCAATCCAGGACCGGACCACCGAACCGGCCATCCCGGTCGACGACCTTCCAGCCAACCGCATCGATCCGACCGCACCTTCCCATGGCTCGGCCCGCTCCTGCGGCGCCTCCACTTCTACGCAGGGATCCTCATCGGTCCGTTCATCCTCATCGCCGCGCTCACCGGGGCGGCCTACGCGATCAGCCCGACGCTGGAGAAGCTGGTCTATGCCGACCAGCTCAGCGTCCCCGCCACCGACGATCCGCTGCCACTGGCCGACCAGATCGACGCCGCGAACACCGTGATCGCAGGCAGCGATTCGACGCTGTCCGCCGTGCGGCCGGCCCCCGAGCCGGGCGATACCACGCGAGTGATGTATTCCGATCCCAGCCTCGGCGAGAGTGAATCCCGGGCGATCTTCGTCGATCCCGCCACCGCCGAGGTGGTCGGTGACCTCACCGCGTACGGCACCTCGGGTGCCCTGCCGCTGCGGACGTGGATCGATCAGATGCACCGCAGCCTCCACCTCGGCGACGTCGGACGGTTCTACAGCGAACTCGCCGCCTCATGGTTGGGGATCGTCGCCGCCGCGGGTCTCGTGCTCTGGATCCTCCGCGCTCGCAAAACGAAGAAGCCCGCCGCGATGCTGCGACCGAACCGGAAGCACAAGGGGCTGAGACGCACGTTCTCCTGGCACGCTTCGGTCGGTGTCTGGGCGGCGATCGGGATGCTGTTCCTCTCGGCCACCGGGATCACCTGGTCGCAGCTGGGCGGGGACAACGTGACGAAGCTGCGTGCCGCGCTGAGCTGGGAGACTCCAGCGGTGTCGACGGAACTCGGCGGCGCCTCGGCGACCGGCGAGCACGCCCATCATGGTGGCAGCTCGTCCGCCGAGGAGGCCGGCAGTGCCGCTGACTCGACCGCTATCGACCCGGCCGACTTCGACATGATGCTGTCGATGGGTCGCGGGGTCAACATCGACACCGGGCTCGTCGAGATCCGGCCACCTGCCGATGACCACTCGGCGTGGGTGGTCCAGGAGATCCAGCGCAGCTTCCCCACGAAGGTCGACGCTGTGGCGTTCGACCCGACGACGATGGAGGTCACCGATCGCGTCGACTTCGCCGACTACAGCGTGCCTGCGAAGCTCGCCCGCTGGGGCATCGACGTGCACATGGGATCGATGTTCGGTCTGGCCAACCAGATCGTGCTCTTCGCGCTCGCTTTAGGCATCGCGTCGATGGTCGTGTGGGGCTACGTGATGTGGTGGCAGCGTCGGCCGAGGCGCGGACCGGTGACACGGTTCGGAACCGCGAGGGTCGGGCATGCCCCGGCACGCGGTGCGCTGAATGAGGCACCGTGGTGGGGGATCGCCGCGGTCGCGCTCGGCGCCATTGCGATCGGTCTGTTCCTGCCGTTGGTGGGCATCAGCCTCGCAGCCTTCGTCGTCGTCGATGTGGTGCTCGGGCTGAAAGCCCGGCGGCGTGAGCGGCTGACAGTCACGAGCTGACGCCCACAGTACCCGGGCGGCGCCCGGATGCCTCACGTCCGGTTCACGCCGCCACCGCATTCAGTGCGGGTCGTCATCGCCTTTTGGACAGACGTCAGTCGTGAGCAGTGGCCGGCAGGCGTGAGGCTAGAGCAGCGTCCATGGAACCTGCACCCGCCGGCCCGAGCACGGATGATCGTCAGATTGTGGGTCGTCCGCGTCTCACCCAGCCGGCGGTGCAGGGTTTCGCGCGTGGGGCCGCCCGGGAGCCGGGCACCCGAGCTGAGCGATTATGCTGCTCGGCGCAATACCATGCCTGATGTGGCTGCAGATCACCGCTCTCCTACGCCTGACTTACTCCGAGACTGCCGGCTGTTCCGCTGAACCGGCCGTCCCCAGCCCGATCGTGATCATGGTCCGAGAAGTCCCAATGGAATGACGCCGATCCCGTCGTCTCGACGATAGGCGCCGGGGCCCGTGTTGATGACGGCCGCATCCACCAGTCGATCACCGATCTGGTTGCGCAGCCAGAGGAGATGACGGACATCGGAATTCGTGACCGTCGCCGAGAGCTTGACCTCGAGGGCGACGACGCCCCCGTCCGGTCTCACGAGAATGATATCGACCTCGTGGTCCCCGTTCTTGGTGCGGAGGTGACGAACCTCGGCCTCCGCCGCTTCTGCGGGAACGCGGGTGCAGAGGGTGACAAGTGATTCGAACAGGCCGCCGAGGAGCGTTCCTTCCTTCGGCCCGATAGCGACGCCCTTTCCGTCCAGTAAGGCCTCGGGCGTCATGCCCAAGAGGCGAGCAGCCAGTGCCGGGTCGACCAGATGATGTTTAGGGCTGCTTTGCAGCCGACTGAGCTCTGACCCGCTGGCTGTCCATGCGGGAACCGGGTCGAGTACCCAGATCTGAGTGAGCAGATCTCTGTATTTGGAGGTGGTCTCTCTATTCGGCTTGTCGGTGAATCCGGCTGTCGCAGCATTGAGTATTCGTGTGTAGTTCGCCGTTGTCGACGTCGCTGCTGCGTACGCTCTGAGCCAGTCGATGAGAACATCCGGTCTGCGTACGGACACACCTGAATCAGGGATGTCTCTGTCGACGATATTTCGTATGTAGCTGTCGATCTGTGCTCTCAGTGCGCGACCCGATAAGTTCTGCAGGCCAGGGAATCCCGAGCGCACAAGAGCATCGACATAGTCTTTCAGCCGGAGCGTGGTCAGCCCCTTGAGATCGGGGGTGCTTCCTGACAGGAGGGTGCCGATGCTCACCGTTGGGTCCGAGACTCCGCGTTCTTGAAGAGTCATCGGTCGCATGCGCAGTCGGATGATCCTGCCTGCGCCAGAATGCGATGTCGCCCCAGGCGTGGGGGACGCGCTTCCGGCGAACAGAAATTGACCACCACTGCGGTCACTGTCGACGGCGCGTCTGACAGCATCCCAGACCTGAGGTACGTGCTGCCATTCGTCAAAGAGGATCGGGCGCTCGCGGGAAAGTGACGCTGCAGGGTCAGCCCCAATTGTCGTCTGCAGCGCCGGGTCATCCAGATTGAGCACCGTGTTGGCACGTGCGGAGGCTGTTGCGGATTTGCCCACTCCTTTGGCGCCGTCGATTGCAATGGCCGCGAGCTCCGGGAAAAGCTCATCCAATTCGTCATCGATCGTGCGTCGCGTGTAGGTCATGATATTGATTCTAGCCGCGGCGCATGATGAATCCAGCGGGCGGCAGGATATGAAACCAGCATCTGGCAGGAAGTAAACCCGGCAAATAGCAGGAGTTCTACCCAGCATTCAGCAGGAAATCTACCCCGCAGATGACGCTGCCTGGACGACTGCAACCGAGTGCATGATGTTCGGACCTCTTCGCTCGATGGAATCTCCTGCTCCTACTCTCGAGCGGCGTCGGAGCGGTCAAGGGCGTAACCTGAGACCATGCCACGTCACCTCCTGACCTCGACGCCGCCGAATCCCGACTCCCGCCGAGGCGGCCCCACGGGTGGTGACGAAAACGACGACGGCACGGCTGCCGCGACCCAGCGACACTCCACGGGCCCCGTCCGCGGGCGCAAGTCGCTCATCGCCCTCTTTGCCGTCCTCCTCGTGGCCTGGGTCGGCATCTCCGGCATCGGAGGTCCGTACTTCGGCAAGATCTCCGAGGTCGCCACGAACGACCGCTCGTCCTTCCTGCCCGAATCCGCCGAATCGACCCGCGCTCAAGACCAGATCGAGAAGTTCAGCGACCTCGACTACGTTCCGGCCATCGTCGTCCTCGAAAACAGCGACGGAGTCACCGACGACGACAGGTCCCGACTCGACGAGCTGACGAAGACCCTCGTCGATGACGACCTGCTGGCGGCCGACGCCTCGCCGCTCATCCCCTCCGATGATGGCGACGCCCTCGAGATCATCCTCCCGGTCTCCTCGGAGACCACCGCCGATGATGTCGAGCGGATCAGGGACGCCATCGGCGAAGCCTTCCCGATCGCGGCCGCCGCCGACACGTCCCCGAATCAGAGCGGGAGTCTCCCCACCACGGTCGCGGACGTCTATGTCACCGGCCCCGCCGGGTTCGCCGCAGACCTCACCGAAGCCTTCGCCGGCATCGACGGGATCCTGCTGCTCGTCGCACTGATCGCCGTCTTCGTCATCCTCGTCATCGTCTACCGCTCGCCGCTGCTGCCGATCATCGTCCTCTTCACCTCCCTGGCCGCACTGTCCGCCTCGATCTTCGTCATCTGGCACCTCGCCGATGCCGGCATCCTCCTCATCAACGGGCAGGTCCAGGGGATCCTCTTCATCCTCGTCGTCGGTGCCACCACCGACTATTCCCTCCTCGTCGTCGCGCGCTTCCGCGACGCCCTGCGCACCGAAACCGACCGTGTCCGTGCGGGACTGAGCGCCCTCAAGGGTGTGCTCGAACCGATCGCCGCCTCGGGCGGAACCGTCATCGCCGGACTCCTCGTCCTCCTGCTGACCGACCTCGCCTCGACGCGCGCCCTCGGCCCGGTCGCGGCGATCGGCATCGTCGTGGCGATGCTCGCGGCACTGACCTTCCTGCCTGCCGCACTCATGACCATCGGCCGCGCCGTATTCTGGCCGTTCCCGCCGCGTCCGTCGAATCCGACCAAGCGCGGGCTGTGGGCGAGGATCGCCGAGGCGGTCGCGAAGCGTCCGCGCACGATCTGGATCGGACTCGTCATCGTCCTCGCGCTCCCGCTGTTCGCCGCCCCGCAGTTCAAGGCCTCCGGAGTCGCCCAATCCGAATTCGTCCTCGGCCAGTCCGAAGCCCGCGACGGTCAGGACGTGCTCGCCGAGCACTTCCCCGGCGGCTCCGGCTCACCGACGCAGATCGTCGTCGCCGCCGACGACCTCGAAGAGACCGCACGGGCCATCGGCGACCTCGACGGGGTCGAATCCCTGTCGGTCACCGCCGCAGACTCCTCGAGCGGAACCCTGGCCATCAATGCCGACGGCGAACCCGAAGCCCCCCGAGGCGGTCCGCCGCAGGCCTCCGCCGGGTCTCAGGCCACCCCCGCACCCACCGAGGTCGACGGTGCCGTCCTCCTCGAGGCCACACTCACCGACGCCGCCGACTCCCTGGCCGCCGAAACCACCGTGACCGACATCCGCGAGGCCGTCCACGACATCGACGCCGGGGCCCTCGTCGGCGGCGAGACCGCCGTCGACCTCGACACGAACACCACCGCCGAGGCGGACCGGACCCTGGCGATCCCGCTCATCCTCCTCGTCATCACCGTCATCCTCATCCTCCTGCTGCGCTCCCTGCTGGCCCCGCTCCTGCTCGTGGCGCTGACGGTGCTGTCCTTCGGCACGGCGCTCGGGGTCTCTGCGCTCGTCTTCAACCACCTCATCGGCTTCGACGGCGCCGACCCCTCGGTGCCGCTGTACGCGTTCGTCTTCCTCGTGGCGCTGGGCATCGACTACAACATCTTCCTCATGTCCCGGGTGCGCGAGGAATCCCTGCACCTGGGCACCAGGCGGGGAGTGCTCTCCGGACTCGTCGCCACGGGTGGGGTGATCACCTCGGCGGGGATCGTGCTCGCGGCGACCTTCGCCGCACTCGCCGTCATCCCGGTGATGTTCCTCGTCCAGCTCGCCTTCATCGTCACCTTCGGCGTCCTCCTCGACGCGATCCTCGTCCGTTCGCTCGTCGTCCCGGCCCTCGTCCACGACATCGGACGAGCCGTCTGGTGGCCGTGGCGGAAACGGATCCCGCGGGACTGAGCGTCGGACCGCCTCGGCTGGGGACGGCCTCTGTCGGGGCCGGCGGATTCCGGCGGCCGGGCTGCGAACGTCGGACCGCCTCGGCGCGAGAAAACAGAATGACCACAATCCGTCCTGCGCAGTGGTCGGCTGTGGCGATGATCACGGTGTTCCTCTAGGGTGCAGTACGTAGGTATTGCTCACGCAACACTCACCTGATCATCAGGTTTCGAAGGAGAACACAATGACGCGCACTCTTCGCCGACCCCGCACCCTCGCCGCAGCCGCCGGAATCGCGGCGCTGACACTGCTCGCCACCGCCTGCGGAGGCGGCGGTGGAGGTGGAGGCGGTGAGGAGGGCGAACAGAGCGCTGACTTCATCACGATCGCCACCGGCGGCTCCTCGGGCGTGTACTACCAGGTCGGAGCCACGATGTCGGAGATCCTCGCCGACGAACTCGGCGCCGACACCTCCGTGCAGTCGACGGGTGCCTCGGTGGAGAACCTCACCCTCATCCAGGACGGTGGAGCGGAACTCGCCTTCACCCAGGGCGACGCGGTCGACCAGGCCCTGGCCGGCGAGGGAGCCTTCGACGGCAAGCAGATCGACTCCCTGCCCGTCGTCGCCAACCTCTACGACCAGTACGTCCAGCTTGTGACCATCGAAGGCTCGGGCATCGACTCGATCGAGGACATCAAGGGCAAGTCGGTCTCCGTCGGCGATCAGAACTCCGGCGTCGAACTCAACGCCCGCACCGTCGTCGACGCCTACGGGCTCAGCTACGACGACTTCAGCGCCGACTACCTGCCCTACGCCGAGGCGATCGACCAGATGCGCAACGGTCAGCTCGATGCCGCATTCGTCACCAGCGGTCTGCCGAACTCCGCGGTCACCGACTTGGCGACCAGCGACGACGTCAAGGTCGTCCCGTTCACCGGGGACGGACGGGAGAAGCTGCTGTCCGAACACGACTACTTCGGCGAAGGCGAGGTCCCGGCCGGCACCTACGGCGACAGCAAGGCGGCCGAGACCCTGACGATTCCCAACCTGCTGGTCGTCAGCCCCTCGCTCAGCGACGACGCCGTCTACGACATCACGAAGACCCTGTTCGACAGCATCGACAAGATCCAGAGCTCGCACAACGCGGCCAAGGACATCACCGTCGACAACGCGCAGGACGTGCCCGTGAGCGAGCTCGCCCCCGGAGCGAAGCAGTACTTCGACGAACAGGGCTGAGCCATCACGAGCCTGACCCGCAGGGCGGCTCTCACGCTCGCCACCACGGTGGGGCTGGGCATCGCCGTTCCGCCGGCGGTGTCCGGTCCCGCGCCGAGGCGGCTGGTCATCCGACAGCAGGCGCCGGGTGACCGGGTGTACCGGTCGGTGCCCATCGACGGCGACGACGAGGTGGCGATGACGTGGATGCACTCGGTCGACAAGACTCCCTGGTGGGAGTACTACCGGGCCGTCGGCGACGAACTCGTCCTCGACTGCACGGAACTGTCGCTGATGGGAGCGGGCACCCCGTTCGAGGCCCCGCGGACCGAACTCGACGGTGACATGGTCAGGCTCTGCGGCCTCGATGAGCACTTTGCGGCCGTGCGGTGGATCCACTCCCACCGCGTCCACCACCGGATCTACGTCAACGGCGAGCTCCTGCTGCCGACCCGGGCCATCGACCACCACGTCCACGCCGAGATGATCGTGATCGGAGACTGAAGACCATGACGAACGCACTGCCCGCCGAGGCTCCGGGCCCGGAGTCGATCGACACAGTCGAGAAGTACGACCGGGAATCGCGCACACGCGACATCTGGTCGACGAAATGGGCGCTGCCGCTGACGGTCTTCGCCGTCGGGCTCTCCCTCTACCAGATCTACTACGCCCTCTTCGGGGGACCGCCGACCCTGGTCCACCGCGGCATCCACGTCGGCGCGATCCTCGTCCTCTGCTTCGCCGTCCAGCGCTTCCGCCTCCGCGAGACGCGTTCGACCCCGCCCTGGTTCGACTGGCTGGCCATCGCCGGTTCCGTGGCCATCGCCGTCTACCTCGCGGTCGTCTTCGATCGGCTGACCGTCAGCGGCGGCCGGTTCGAGACCATCGACGTCGTCTTCTCCGTCATCTGCCTCGTCCTCGTCCTCGAGGCGGCCCGGCGGGTCACCGGCCTCGTGTTGCCGATCCTGGCCGTGCTCTTCATCGTCTACGACTACTACGGACGGTCGATGCCCGGTCTCTTCCGGCACCGCGGCTATGACCTCGACCGGATCGTCACCTTCATGTACGAGTCCACCGAGGGCATCTTCTCCACGGCCATCGGCGTGTCCTCGACCTACATCTTCCTATTCATCCTCTTCGGCGCCATCCTGCAGAAGTCGGGGATGGGTCAGTTCTTCAACGACATCGCCATGGCCCTGGCCGGACAGGCGCGCGGCGGTCCGGCGAAGGTCGCGGTGCTGGCCTCGGGATTCCTCGGGTCGATCAACGGTTCGGCGATCGCCAACGTCGTCACCACCGGCGCCTTCACGATCCCGATGATGAAGCGGGTGGGCTACCAGCGCAACTTCGCCGGAGCCGTCGAATCGGCCGCCTCGGTGGGTGGTCAGATCATGCCGCCGATCATGGGCGCCGCGGCCTTCATCATGGCCGAGACCCTCGGGGTTCCCTACACGCAGATCGTCCTCGTCGCCATCATCCCGGCCGTCCTCTACTACCTCGGCATACTCATCCAGGTCCACCTGCGGGCGACGAGTCAGGGTCTGCGCGGCATCAGCCGGGAGAATCTGCCGGCGGTCATGGACGTGATGAAGGAACGCGGGCACCTGCTGCTGCCGCTGCTGTTCCTGCTCTACATGCTCTTCTTCTCCGGGACGACGATCCTCTTCGCCGCGGTGACGACGATCTTCGTCACGATCGCGGCGGCGATGGTGCGCAAGAGCACCCGGATGTCGCTGCTCGACATCGTCCACGCCCTGCGCGACGGGGCGCTGACCGCGGTGTCCGTGGCGGTGGCCTGTGCCTGTGTGGGCATCATCGTCGGCGTCGCCACGCAGACCGGCTTCGGCGTCAAGCTGGCCGGGACCATCGTCACCATCGGCGGCGGGTTCCTTCTGCCGACGCTGCTGATGACCGCGGTCGCCTGCATCATCCTGGGCATGGGGCTGCCGTCGATCCCGGCCTACATCATCGTCGCCACGATGGCCGCCCCCGCCCTCGTCCAGCTCGACGTGGCGCCCCTGGCCGCTCATCTCTTCGTCTTCTACTTCGGGCTCTTCGCCAATATCACCCCGCCCGTGGCCCTGGCCGCCTTCGCTGCGGCCGGTCTGTCGGGTGGATCTCCGATGCGCACCGGGTTCCTCGCGATGCGTCTGGCCCTGGGCGGGATCATCGTGCCCTTCGTCTTCGTCTATCAGCCCGAGCTGCTCATGCTCGACGGCTCGGCGGTGGACACGATCCGGGCCACGGTCATCCTGCTCATCGGGGTCACGCTGCTCGCGGTCGCAGCCGAAGGGCACCTGTTCGTGCCGCTGCCGATCTGGCTGCGCATCGTTCTGGCGCTCGGGGCGATCGGTCTGGTCACCCCCAACCATGTGCTCGACCTGGTCGGTGCGGTCGTGGCTCTGGCGGCGCTCGGTGCGGCGATGTTCATGGCCAAGCGGCAGGAGCGGCTGCACTGGCGAGAGATCTGAGCTGCCGGCGTTCGGGTGATCACGACGCCGCTCGTCCGGGGATCGAGTCAGACCCCGGCCGGGCGGGTGCGTGGGAAGTGCGGGGCGTGAGGCAATACGATACCCCCGGAGTGAGATCGGAGCCGTGGGGCGGCTCTGCTCGACCTCTGCCAACCGGGGGCACGTTGGGGATCTGCCGGGTACTGTCGTCGAGGGGTGGTCGACGGGCCCCGAATCTGGGGCCAGTTATATCATTGAACTACTA
>OMJG01001246.1_pt1 | contig 15362 bp, 15 predicted proteins | sample 1646431 | NCBI WGS metagenome assembly OMJG01 (sample SAMN03771674, study PRJEB25209) | food metagenome | isolation source: Cotija cheese | place: Mexico:Jalisco,Michoacan | collected 2011-12-12
CCCAAGGTTCGGCGTGTAGACCACGTAGCACACCTTTTCTTGATAAGGACACATTGTTTTGTAACTTATTCTCTTTAAAGAAAGACTCCGGAAAGCCTAAGGGCAACATTTTCTCTTTTTGGAAGTTTTCCTTAAACCAGCCACGATTGTCACCATGAACTGGAATGTCAAATTCTATCATACCGGGAATCGCGTCAATCATTCGGCCGGCTAACGCTTTTTCAAAAAAATTATCACTCATCAAATTTATCCTTCTTCCGCAACAATTCTTAACAGATATTGGCCATAATCATTCTTTTTCAATGGTTGCGCCAGCTTCTCTAATTGCGCGATGTCGATATACCCCATCCGGTAAGCAATTTCTTCTAAGGAAGCCACTTTTAAGTTCTGTTGCTTTTGGATTGTGGCAATGAATGAGGAAGCTTCCAACAAAGAATCATGTGTGCCAGTATCTAGCCAAGCATAACCACGACCCATGACCTGAACATCCAAATCACCACGCTCCAAGTAGGCTTGGTTAATATCAGAAATTTCAATTTCACCACGCGCTGATGGTTTCACATTGGCAGCTATCTCGACCACGTCATTGTCATAGAAATAAAGGCCAGTCACCGCGTAATTTGATTGCGGCTGTGCAGGCTTTTCGACAATCGATATTGCCTTACCAGCTTGATCAAAGTCAACCACACCAAAACGTTCTGGATCTTTCACTTGATAACCAAATACTGTCGCACCAGTTGTTTTCAAAGCGGCTGCTTGTAACTTCTCTGATAGTCCAGCGCCGTAGAAAATGTTATCTCCCAATACCAACGCTACCGAATCATTACCAATAAAGTCAGCACCAACGATAAATGCATCGGCCAAGCCACGCGGTTCTTCTTGAATGGCATAGTCAATCTTTAACCCAATATCATGACCATCACCGAATAATTCTTCAAATTGTCCAACATATTCTGGTGTCGAAATTAACAAAATATCCGTAATACCAGCTAACATCAAAACAGACAACGGATAATAAATCATTGGCTTGTCATAAATTGGCACCAATTGCTTACTAGTTGCTTTGGTAATTGGATAAAGTCTGGTACCGGACCCTCCGGCTAGAATAATGCCTTTCATTTTTCTCTCCCTATATATGCTAGCGTATTTCACATCAAAGAATGATGTTCATTAACTTTGGAACCAGGAGTCGTTTCTTTCGTCAAAAAACCAACTGGAATTGCATACAGTCGTCCATGGATTGACAGATTTTTCACTGTCTCACCATTAATGCATTGTGTATTCTGCGCCAATGATTGCTTGCCTGAAAACAATTCTGTTTCTAAACTCAATAGTTTCTCATAGCTCATACCATACTTAATTCCTAGAACCATCCACCGTGATTCTTGGCGAACTTCGCTAATACTTTGTGGATCCATACGCTCATTGATAATTTTTCTCAAACCAGTAATTAGCGTTTCTCTCTCGTGTTCATTTTTCTGAAGTCTAATAATTTCTATCACAGTGGTATATGAGCTATTAAATAGTCGACCGATATACAATGCCTTGAGCTTAGATTGCTGTGCTGAAGACCAATTAGGAGATACCTCGATAATATTGAATACTTCTGATAAGATGTTGCGATATTTCCAAGGTTCATTGTAGGTATAACTTGAACTCTTATCGAGATTGTCAAAGTCTGCTCGTTGGTTTCGATACATAGTAATCTCTATCCGCTAAGAATAGAAATCTTTCTCGAAACAGAATAGGATTTCACATTGAAAACTTGATCCACTTCGACTGGAATGTAACTACTATCAGGGAACCTGACATCATTTTGATTTAACATTGCCCGTCGATACATCTTATGTGGTGCTAACGTACTGAGAATATGATCCTTTATGATGCTTGCGCCTTTAATTTTCTTACAATTCTTAAAGGGAACCTGTGTGCCATTGTACATTTTTCCTTCAGCGTATTTGCCAATAATGACATCAGAATCATCCCCAACAAATTCAACAAAAGTCAATAAGGTGTCATCCGCCAAATTGTCATCTTGATCCATGAGCATGATAAATTTCCCACGTGCTTTTGCTATTCCATGATTTCTTGGAACACTTGGATAACCATGATTCTGCTCTTCGACAACTATTCGGAAATGCTTAATTTTAGACTCATATTCCTGAATAATATCTAATGGCTTGGTACTCTTGTCGTCAATAATAATTACCTCAAAATCATCTTGGTTCATTGTCTGTCTGACCAGAGAGTCGATCGCTTTTCTGATATAATTTCCAGCACTGTAGTGTGCTATGACAACTGATACTTTAAATTCATCTTGATTCGTTCTCAGTCTTTCCCAAATCATAAAAAATGGATAAGAATATCTTATTTCTGAGATTCAAATCTATTTACTCGATGCAATTCATTATACTAACATCTGCTGTATTTTTATCCAATTTTGACCTAGAGAAAACATTTTATGGTACAAAAAATGTTGATTAAATATTTACTCAAATTTTACTTTCACCAGAAAAGTAATTTTATACCATTGCACTGGCTGTTGCATTAATTTTTACACAAAATCTTTTTCTTGATTTGTTTAAACATAGGTAATATGGGATTTGCCTTTAACAGAGTAGTCACAATAATATATATCAATACTCCTATAAAAACCTGAATAATTGTTGTCATTGGAACTGCAGACATTCCCGCTGTTGACCACTTAACAACCACAATCATAATTGTCCCAGTAAATACATTTATTATAATTTGCCATTTTGAATACCCTAATCGAGTATTCTTCCAAAAATCGCGAAGGCGAATTAACCAAATGAGAAATTCAACTAAAACTGAAACAATAGCGGCACCGACAGCGCCTAATGATGGAATTAACATTAAATTCAATATGATACTAATAATTGCACCGAGATAAACTGAATTATTATATTCTTTAATTCGATTTTGGGGAATTAAATATTGTCTGGAAATGGACATACCACCTGGGATAAAAATTACTAACAAACTTAATATCGGTAGAACAACTTTCATATTTGTGAATGAAGGACCAAAAAACCACGGAATTAATTTATCTGATATTGCGATGATACCTGCAGCTATCGCAATAGTAAAATACGATTCAAAATTGAGAACCCGCTGAATCATGACGTAACCCTCATCGTGCTTGTTTTGGCTAAACAAACGCGTAGCATGCGGCATGAGTACGGTATCAATTGAAGAAATCAATGTAATAAACACTGTTGTTACCAACAAAGCATTAGAAAATATTCCTACAAGAGTTTTATTGCCTAGAGTACCTAACATTGTCTTATTAAGATTAGTATACAAAACGATGGCAACTTGTGGGATAAATAGAACAGCAGATGCTTTCAATGACTGCCACATTTCGATAAAGTTAGGTAGTACAAAATAAATATTTTTTTTCAAAAAAAACCATAATGCAAGAGGATTTAGCACACTAACGGAAGTAAGTATGATTGTATACTTAATCAAATTTTGACTAGACTGAATCTGTGTAACAATCAACAAGAAAGATGCTATCTGTAATAAAAAATTAACGAGAGTGATTTTTTTAAAATCCTCTATACCCATGAAAAACCAAGAAACATCTAAACCCGCACCAATAACTAAAAACGCTTGTATAAAGTAAATGGTACCTAAATCAAACACAAAACCAACAATAAAATAACAAACCAGAACAACACCTGTGAGTAAAAGGCTGAAACTTTCTAGAGTCCAAAACTTTTCGCTCAATAGTTTTTTACTATCACCCATCTTAGCAATTTCACGAGTACCATACAATGGTAATCCTAATGCAGTAACTAAAACAAAATATTGTGCAATTGAATTGGCAAAAACATATTGTCCAAGGCCGGTTGAGCCAAGTGAGTGTGAAACGATGGGTACTGTAATTAAAGGCATTAGTATTTTTAAAACTTGATAACTAGATTGATATAGCAGATTTTTTCCAATTTTATTCATTAGTCGACACTAATCTCTCTTGTATAAGTCTCTTGTGTAAACCTTATCTTCTACATCTAATAACACATCATCCCAACGGTTAGCTACAATAACGTCGGATTCCTTTTTAAAAGTATCAAAATCCGAAATAACCTTGGAGTTAAAAAACAACTCCTCTTTAAGTGTTGGCTCATAGACAACAACTTCAATTCCCTTAGCTTTAATACGTTTCATAACGCCTTGAATTGATGATGATCGGAAGTTATCGCTGCCCTCTTTCATCGTCAAACGATAGATTCCAACCTTTTTTGGATTTCGTTCAATTATTTGTTTAGCAATAAAATCTTTTCGAGTGGTATTTGAATCAACAATACCTTGTATTATATTATTTGGAACATTTTCAAAATTAGCTAGTAATTGTCTTGTATCTTTTGGTAAGCAATATCCGCCATAACCAAATGATGGATTATTATAATGCTTACCAATTCTGGGATCAAGTCCAACACCATCAATAATATTTTTACTGTTTAACCCACGTACTTCAGCATAGGTATCTAACTCATTAAAATAAGCAACTCTCATAGCAAGATAAGTATTTGCAAATAGTTTAATGGCTTCAGCCTCAGAACTATTAACAAATAGCTGTGGTGTATCTTCTTCATATGAACCTTCAACCAGTAAATTAGCAAACTGATGAGCTCTTTCAGAATCCTCACCGAGAATAATTCGAGAAGGGTGCAAGTTATCATAAAGTGCCTTACCTTCGCGTAAAAATTCTGGAGAAAAAATAATATTTTCAGTACCATATTTTTCTTTAGCGAAAGATGTGAACCCTACAGGAATTGTTGATTTAACAATCATTAGTGCCTGTGGATTTGTTTCAAGCACTTCCTGGATAACTGATTCAACAGCGCTAGTATCAAAATGATTAGTCTCAGTATCATAATTTGTTGGTGTTGCTATAACAATAAAATCAGCGGTACTATAGGCTTCTTTCCCATTGATTGTTGCCTTTAAATCTAATTGTTTGTTAGCTAGAAAATCTGAAATTTCTTTGTCTTGAATTGGAGAAATTCCTTTATTTATTAAGTCTACTTTTTCTGAGATAATATCAACAGCAGTGACCTCATTATGTTGCGATAACAAAGTAGCTAATGATAATCCAACGTATCCTGTTCCTGCAACTGCGATTTTCATTTTTTCTTCCTTTTCCTTATCCATTTTTATGTAATTAATCAACTAAAATCAACAACTTATTATCCAAAACTCTTCACAAAACCTGATAAATTAAATTACCAATTCCTGTATAACTTATAAATATGACTCTTGAAGAACAACAAATATTTTATCTTCCATTTAAATTTTGTTAGGTATTTTATCTGAATATATTTATTTTTTGAATACTCACTTAATATATTCTTTGTATAAGCATTTGATTTTCTTAAATTTTTTTGACTAAGGGCACGTCTCCATGAATTATTTAGTATGAAATACCATCTATCATTTATAATGTCTTCTGCACGAATATTATTATTTTCTATAAAATTAATTAATTCTATTTGTTCATGTTTATACAAATCAAACATATCTTTTCGGAAGTTAGTGGTGGCCGAGTCCTTTCTTTGGATGACATAATGATAGTATTTTTTATTAGTTACTAGCATTGTATTTACTTTATCGTAGACCTTAATATTAAACACGTAGTCTTGTCCACTTCGTTCTGATCCAAATCTTAAATTATAATTGAGCAAAAAGCTTTTTTTATATATTTTATTCCATACTGTGTACATTACATTTTTTTTAAAAAGTAGAGGAAATCGTTCTAAAAAAGAATTTTTTGATTGCAAAAATTCGTTATCTAGGTTTTGGGAAGTAACTCTATTTTCAAAATGATCATACGAGCCAAATAATAAAATGTCTGGGCTCTCTTTTCTGATTAACTCATAATTATCTCTTAACATTTCACCTTCTAGCCAATCATCCGGGTCCATAAAATAAACATATTGCCCTTTTGCAACATCTAGTCCAGCATTTCGAGAGAGTCCCGACCCAGAATTTTTTTTTTGTATTACATTAACTCGTGGATTGTCTTTGTATTCATCCAGTATAGAAGGACTAGCGTCAGTAGAACCATCATCTACCAATATAAGTTCAAATCCCTTAAATGTTTGTTTCAGAACACTGTCAATGCTCCTTCTTAAATATCGAGCCACGTTATAAATAGGCATAATCACAGAAATTTTTATTTCTTCCATCTATTTCACTAACCTTCTTCTACCAAAAATATACAACAATTAGGCGATACATCATACTATTAATTTTTTAAATAGTTTACTATTGTCCCTTAAGTTTAAAATTTTTTATTTTTCGGACTATCTTCGTAATAGGAACAAACAATCGAGATATAATCAAAAGATATTTGACCTTGTCTGTCACTTTTAAACTACTTACATTTTTGTTTAGTTGTATTTGCTTTCTCACATTTTGCTGTAATTGTTCAACTTCATTATGATGATTTTTAATGTTTGTGCACATGGCATATAAATGGATTAAAGCAGCTAAGCGCCATATTCCTAAATATTTTTCAAGTTTTGGATAATATTTTTTTATAAAATCGCTGAAATTATCTATTCCAAATTTACGATCTTCAATACCCTTTATTGTGGAAACATGAACAATTGAATGTTTTCGTTGTCTATAATTATAAAAATATTTTTCAGAAACAGATATTGATTTAGCCAATTGTAAAGTTCTAGGCGTCCAAATAACATCTTCGTACATAATATTTTCAAAATTATGACGGACGTTACCATTCATCAATAAATTTCTTCTACACACAAATTGCCAAACAAAACATTGTATATGATTAAATAGTATTTCTTTCATAACTATTTCTGTAGAACAAACTGCACTAATACTAGCACGAACATTTCTATTTTTACTAATATATTTTCCTTCGTCATTAACAAAATTGAAGTTCATCAAAAAAATGTTAGTTTCATCCTGATTCATTTTTGTGATGGCCACTTCAAATAACTCTTTTTCAATCCAATCATCTGGATCGAGAAAAAATATATATTCTCCTTTAGATTTTTCCAATCCATAGTTTCTTGCCTCAGATAATCCCCGGTTCTCAGTATGATAAACTTTAAAATTTGAAAATTTTTCTGCGTATGAATCAGCTATTTTGCCTGATGAATCAGTAGAACCATCATTTACAACAATTATTTCAATATCTTTATAAGTTTGATTCACTATTGAATTAAAAGACTTACTCAAGTAGTTTTCTACATTGTATACCGGTATTATAACTGACACTAGTGTTTTATCTACCATTATTTTCCTCTTCTATACTTTACTACTGTTCTCTTTTTGTATATCTCTGTAGATAGATAGATATCCTAATACAGTTAATAAGACCGCATCATGACCCATTACAACTACGCCCTGCATAAGTTTTGAGTTAACTGCAAGAATTGCTATTATTCCGATTACTAATAAATACCCAGTATTATGTTGAGATTTTTTTAAATAAAAAAAGAAATTAATAGCTAAAAATAAAATATAATACAGCAGTCCAATATATCCTAACTTTATTAAAAGCGTATAATAACTATTGTGTAAATATGGAATACTCATACCATTAACCCCAACGTAAATAGCGTACGGTCCTACATATATTTGGCTAGCTAAGCCTTCACCAAATATTTTATCAAACATGCCATTCATATTAAATTGAACATTAGCAGAGTAAACTTCATACCCACGCCAATTATTCAATATAGTTGATAATTGATTCCAATCGTTATAACTAGATACTTCTGTAGAACTTTTGCCAATTTTTTCTATAAATGCATCACCAAAACTATTATTTATAAAGAAAAAATATGCAACTACAGCACTTAACATAATTGTTAGATACACTGTAATATTTCTTTTTATAAGCCTTCGATCAATTGAAAACACAAGTATGTAAATTATCAACTGTAATATTAATGTTCTAGAGAAACTTGCAACAAAACTAACTACCGTGATAATAAAGGCTATTTCAGTAATCAATTTATTAATATCAATATTCAAATTTTTCCTGTACATTAATAAAATCAAAGTAATTGGAATAATATCAGGTGTTGCAAGCATACTCATTCTCAAAGAATTTATGGAATCAGCAGTAGAAATATTACGTGCTAATAAATATAACTGAAAAATGGCAACAAGCATTCCTGAAAAAACAACATATTTCAAAAAATTTTTTTTTGAACACACAAGTGTTAATACTGCTCCAATAGACAAAAATAAAACTGGATTTGATAAGTTAATAATTCCTACAATTAAGTTCCTAATATCAAAATTATTTAATATCGATGCCAGGACGGATATAATGATTCCATATACAAACAATGGAAAATATGGAAAGTGCGTGACTTTTATTGGAAGTCTCCCCTTTGAAATAATAAGAACAATAATCCATGTAATCATGCCGATGATATAAATAGTACTGCCGGTAGCAATTGATCCCACAGTAAGCACAACTACTACAATTACACCTATAAAGCTATCTGTACTTTTCCACATATCACCATTCTTTCCATTTTGGTACACTATTTTGAATTATTAACTCATAATATAATCAACTGAGTTAATGTTTTACAATAAAGTTAACTTTTACAATTTTTTTCATCTAGCTGTTTTAAGCGACAAATTTCTTGAAGATAATACTGTGCCTCGTGATCTAATACTTCATTTTTATCCTGTATTTTAAATTCTGTGAAATCGCGTAAATTATTTTCATAGTTAAACGCATCCCCTCTACTAATTTTATCGTTAAAATCTTGCATAGATTTACAGTAATAATGATTTACTGCCATAAAGTTTTTAGAAGATGGACGGGATCCCAATAACAAAACGTAGGGATAATACCACAATTTTTTTCCAGATTCATTAACAATTTTACCTATTGCTTTATAGAAATGTCCTCCCATAAATGCTTTTCTAACCAATTCCGGCTTAACTATGGATTTATACTCAGTAATAAAATCAGGGCCAGAGTGATATTGATAATTATTAATAACTGATCCTATCGGTCTCTTCTTATGACCAGATGAACCATAAATTGTCCACGGAATGAGAATTTGTGAAACATTAGGTGCAAAAGAGAATAACCATTTTTTTACATCAATTTTATTCACTGGTCTCAAAAATTCATCGATGTCAATTGTCAATATCCAAACATTTTTTTCTCTGTATCTTTCAATAGCATCTTGATATGCTGCTGTTTGTTTACTCTTTCCAGGAAAATAAGTATAATCTATATCAACAAATTTTGAATGTCTTTCAATAATTGATTTAGAGTTATCAGTCGACTCATTATCATAAATAATAAAACCATCTGCTCCAATAGCCCTATGATAGTACAACCATTCATCTAAGTATCTATCTTCATTCTTCATAATTGCTAAAATATATAATTTTCGATTTTTGTTTTTAGCAATATTTTTAGCTTGATAAATTTTACGTGGTCCCCATGTCAAATAATTTTGAATGACAAGTATTATCCCCATACAAAAAGATAAAAACTTATTAGCCATTTTTTTTGTTTGACTGTTATCAGAATATCTATCACCTTGTTTCTTAAATAGTATAATTTTTAGTATATTTTTTAGTATTTTTTTCATGATTACTTTTTCTTCATTTATATAAGTTCATTATTTTCAGTGTATGTTGAGCCATATCATCTATTTTTGGAAGATATATTTTTGCCTCTTCAATATCACAAATATTGATTTTTGAAATATCATCGAATATAAAGTCATCACCTAATAAATCAGAGAACCCCACTTTATTTGAGGCAATAGTTTTAATATTTCTAGATAGAGCTTCTAGTCCAACAAGACCAAAAGTTTCATGCCAGGCACTGGGAATAATTACTAGATCAACATCAACAATAAAATTATCCAATTGATTTCCATTGAATTTTCCTAAATTTTTAATAGGATATTCATCAGGGATTTTTCGATTATCTCCCATCGCGACATACACATAAGAATCCTTATGGATAGCAACAAATTTCAAAAATTGATCAAAACCCTTTTCATGAGTGTAGGGGCCAATGAAAGCTATCGTTCGAATTTTTTTTGATTTTACTCTAGATGATTTAACCAAGTTAATATTACGAGAAGTTACATGGATAATTTCACTCTTAAAACAATTCAAATCTAGATATCTTCTATAAATTTTAATAGATACAGAGCTATTAAAATGTAATACATTAAAATTTTTAAGAATATTCAAGTAGTAATCGTGCAAATCTAAAAAGTTTTTGTTTATTTTAATTTTTTTTTGATTTTTTATGTTATCAATCGATTCTGCTAAACTTAATGAATTATTAGGTTTAATAGTTTTTAAAATATTCCTGACTGTTGGATAAATACTAGTTTGTAGTAATCGGTGTTTGAAAGTAGAGGACCCAACCGCCGAAACATATTCCCAAATATTATGTTCATAATCGTCAGCAAAGTCATGGTTCTCCAAATAAAATTTTGGATTAGGTGATATTCCAAAATAATCATGAGTAGTAAATACAAGCCTAATATTTAATTTTTTGGCTACTGAAATAAATTCAGTGTACAAGCCCATTAATGTATGAACGTGTATTACGTCTGGCTTTTCTTTTTTTAAAAACTCTTCAAAAATCGTTGAATCAACTGGAACCATAAAATCTGATGGATTTCCAATATTCCCTATTAATGGTAAAGGTAGTGAATTTATTAGCTCGATAGATCGAATACGATTCCGTTCACCAAATCGTAGGGAAATTTTTTTACTAAAAAAAGAAATTTTCCCAGGGTACATTATGGCAACATCATGTCCCAATCGCAGTTGTTCTCTAGCTAATTCCAGCACATACTGAACTAGCCCACCTGTTCTTTCTGGTGGAAATCCTAATGAATAGTGTATTATTTTCATTTTTTATCCAAACAGCCCTTCATACTTATTTATGATATTATTCCAAGTATACTCATTGGCAATAATTTGCTTAGCTTTATTACCATTGCTGAGTAATTGTTCGATAGTGTATTTATCAGCTGTATTAATGGCATTAGCTAAATAGCCATCTTCTTTACTCCAGTAAATAGCAGTGTCATGAGCAACATCTCGGTTAAATCCCACATCAACTAGCAAATTAAGTTGTGTACACGATAAAGATTCCAAGAGACTTGGATTCGTTCCACCAACTTCGTGTCCATGAATATATGCAAACGCGTTTTCTCTAATATATCTTAGCAAAGGCTGATTATAAACTGTACCAACAAACTTTATACGATTATCTTCATTAAAAGAAGTTGTTTGTAGTAACTTCTGATAGAATTTGTTTTTTTCGACATTAGTGACAATCACCAAATCTTTTTGAGAAGCAGACTTCATAAATTCACGAATCATTGTTTCATAATTGTTTTCTGGTACAAAACGACCAACAATTAAGTAGTAATTATTTTCTTGAATGTTTTTTTCATGAAACCAGTTTTTAACAGTGGCATCATTTTTACTCATAGGTGAGGGTGTAGTATCAGTACCATAAGCAATGAAAGTTGTATCAGGTTTAAATGTCCCATACTCCTCTTGAATATATTCTTCTATTTTACGGTTGTCACACACCACTAAGTCAGCATGTTTAACCATGCCTTTTTCAGATACTTTCCAATACTTTCTAACTGGCAATGGCCATTTGGCGCGTTTCCACTCATGTCCGTCTGGATTAATTAAATATGTACCACCAAGCGCATGAATTTGCTTGACATACCTTCCAATGAAAGGCCCGATGCGTGCCGCTAAAATATAAAATATTGGCGCCGTTGCTTCAATGTCTTTAGCATTTCGAATTGCCCACTGGAGCGCTTTTATATCGTATGCTATCGCTTGTGCTGGACCAATGTTTGGAACATCAATTGAAAAAATTTCCGCACCATTATATTCAAAAACATCGTTTTCTTGACTTAGTTCGGTATTATCTCGGCGAGAAGCTACATGATACTTAATGTAAGGTGATTTTTGACCCGCAGTTAATTTCTCAACAAACGTTTCATAGCCACCATATCTGGCCGGTATACCTTTAGATCCAATAATATAAATATGCTGCATTTTAATAAGCTCCAGTCTTTTCACTTGGAAACATCAATAAAACTGTTTTGCACAAAATCACAATATCTCCCCAAAGGCTTTGATTAGCAATATACTTTAAATCCAAGTCAATCATTGTATCAAAATCAACATTGCTTCTCCCACTGACCTGCCATAGCCCAGTAATACCCGGCTTAACATTGAGCCTAAGCATTGCGCGTTTTGGGTATTTTTCAACTTCTTCCCGAAGCGCTGGACGTGGACCGACTAAAGACATATCACCTTTTAATACATTCCAAAATTGAGGTAATTCATCCAACGAGTGTCTACGGATAAATTTGCCTATTTTTGTCACTCGAGGGTCTTCTTTCATTTTAAACATACCATCAACGTCACTTTGTTCTAACAATTCTTGACGAATTTCCTCCGCGTTAGTGACCATTGAGCGTATTTTCCACATCATGAATGACTCACCACATTTACCAATTCTCTCTTGCTTAAAAAAAGTAGGGCCACCATCCTTTTTAACTTGAATGGCAATCAAGATAACAGGGATTACTGAAACAAGTAAGCCAAACAATGACCCAATCACATCCAATATTCGAATGAATATATTTTGCACTCTCAATTTATTCTCTCCTCAAATCTCTTACTACTTTATGCTACTTAGTTTTTGTTTCCCCATAACCGTAACCGTATCCATAACCATAACCATACCCCGAACTCCCTTTCTTTCTACGACTTTGATCATTATAAATAAATCCTAATACAGGGGCTTCAGCAATTTTTAAAATTTCGTTTGTTCGTTTCAAAGCGCCTTTATTGGTTTTGCCACCGTTCACAACTATCGCCACACCATCGACTTTAGACATAAGGACTTGCGCATCTGTTACCATCAAAAATGGTGGTAGATCAAAGATAATCAAATCATACTGTGACTTTAGTTGTGTCACTAACTCTGTCATTCTGCCCGAACCCAATAATTCAGCTGGGTTGGGTGGGATTGGTCCTGATGTTACCACATCCAAATTATCCATAGCAGTACGATGAACAACATCACTGATTTCTTTATGATTGTCGCCTAAGTAATTCGTTAAGCCAGCCGAATTACGATTTAAGCCAAAGGTAATTGCCACAGTTGGGCGTCGCAAATCAGCGTCAACTAATAATACTTTCTTGCCTTGCTGGGCATAGACAATTGCTAAGTTTGAAGTTACCGTGGACTTGCCTTCAGATGGCAATGCCGAAGAGATTAATAATGTTTTAATTTCGCCTCTAGATACTGCAGCAAACTCAATATTAGTTCGCAGAGTGCGAAATTGCTCTGATACAGGGTTCTTTGGTTCAGCCGCTGTAATCAATCTAGCGCCTTTAGTCATTGTTTCAACAGACAAACTATCTTTGCCAACACTTGATCGTTTCTTAAAAAAACTCATAATTGTCTCCTACCCTTTACTCCCGATCTAAACGACTCAAACGTGATCGTTGTGTCCCATTACTCTGGTTTACCTTAGCTGCAGCACTACTTGAAGGTGCCATACTGAAGTTTTTGATTGGCTTAACATGACCGATAACACCTAAGTTAGTCATACCAAATAATTGTGAGACTTCATCTGGAGACTTAATCGTCGTGTCTGCCAATTCTTTAATCAGCATATAAAGGAAAGTTAATCCACCAATAAATACCAATCCAGCCAATGTGAACAACTTAGTATTTGGTGAGACTGGCTTCTTGTTGGCTTTGGCTGAATCTATAATTGACACGTTATTAATTTTCATAAAGCCACCGATTTTGTCTTTAAAGACATCAGTCACCTCATTAGCTACGTCTGCGGCTAATTTGGGGTCTTTTGACTTAACATTAATTGAAAATACTTGTGAATTTTGTTGACTAGAAATCGTGACCATACTTTTCAATTCATCAACTGAAAGCTGGTACTTTGTTTTGTTAGAAGGCTTAGTGATTTCTTTTTGGGCCGGTGTGACTAAGCGTCGTGTGCCATCAGCAAGTGTTTCATAGACAGCATCTTTAGCCTTTTGGACAACAATTGGTGCTGGATTTTCTAATTTATCAGAAACAGTTCCCAGTACATTGCTTGAAATAATTAAATTCTTATATGTACTGATCAGCTGGACATCCGCCTGTTGATCAGACAAGTTAGCTGTGGCAGTACTTGTATCATCAGCTGATCGGTTAACTAGCATACTAGTTGATGCACTATATGTTGGCGCAATAACAAATTTGGCCACAGCGTAGCCAGCACAAGCGCCAATAATAGCCATAAAAATAAGCGCAAAAAAATGCTTCTGAATGATATGCCATAATTGGCGCAGTTCAAGAATGTTATTCATGGTTCTTCAATCTCTCTCTTCTCTAAAATTTACTAAAAAACTTTCTTTTCACAATTGGTTCTGGTAAAAGCGTTGTGACGTCATTACCATCTAAAATAGCTTCAGCATTGCTCTCCAACAATTGCTGATACTCTTTACCTAACTGCTTTTCAACTTTAACCATTGCTTCAGCTAATTCATAACTACGGTTAGGCAAATCATGGGCGTCAGACACAAAAACATGCGCTAAATTATGGCTAAGAATTTGCTCAGTAAATTTCTCAACTTTTTTACCAAATGTTCCTACATAAGAACTAGCTGTTACCTGAGACAAAGCACCTGCTTCAATTAAATCAAATAAAATGCTTGGCGTCGACATAATTTTGGTATTTCTTTCTGGATGAGCAATTTCAACCGTAATGCCACGTTGCATGATTTGAAAGATCATATCCGTGCTATATGTTGGCACATCATCATCAGGAAACTCTAACAATAAGTACCGATTAGACTCATCAGCGAACAAAATGTCATCATTATCCAGAGCTTGAAGTAAGTCACCATTTATCCTGACTTCTTGTGAAGGAAAAACTTGCAATGGAATATTATTATTATCTAAGTGACTTTGAAATTCTTCAGTTAACCGAATAACGTCTGGTTTATGATTCACATAATGCCCATTCATATGATGAGGCGTCATCAATGCAGCCCTAATTCCATTATCAACCGCCTCTTTAGCCATACGAATGGAAGCTCTATATGATTTCGATCCATCGTCAATATTTGGTAATAAATGGCTATGCAAGTCTACAATCATTAAATAATCCTCATTTATTTGTTTATAATAAGAATACAACTTTTTTTGGATTGAAGTCAATATTTGAGACAGGTTTTAAGAGATATTCAGAACCGCGTTTACCTTCCACAGCTCAAATAAATCATTAATCGTGATTAAT
>OMJG01001247.1_pt1 | contig 15362 bp, 11 predicted proteins | sample 1646431 | NCBI WGS metagenome assembly OMJG01 (sample SAMN03771674, study PRJEB25209) | food metagenome | isolation source: Cotija cheese | place: Mexico:Jalisco,Michoacan | collected 2011-12-12
CACGCTTGCCGAGCAGGTTCTGACGGAAACGTCCCTGCTTGCCCTTGAGCATGTCGGAAAGCGACTTCAGAGGACGGTTGGAGGCTCCGGTCACCGGGCGACCACGACGACCGTTGTCGAAGAGCGAATCCACAGCTTCCTGCAGCATGCGCTTCTCGTTGTTGAGCATAATCTCAGGAGCACCGAGCTCGATGAGGCGCTTCAGACGGTTGTTGCGGTTGATGACGCGACGATAGAGATCGTTGAGATCCGAAGTTGCAAAACGACCGCCGTCGAGCTGCACCATAGGACGCAGATCCGGAGGGATGACGGGAACGACGTCCAGCACCATCGCCACGGGGCTGTTGCCCGTGGAGAGGAAGGCGTTGACGACCTTCAGACGCTTCAAGGCGCGAGCCTTGCGCTGACCTGTTCCGGTCTCAATCTCCTCACGCAGCTGCTTCGAGGAAGCTTCCAGATCGAAGTCCTGCAGACGCTTCTTGATGGCCTCGGCGCCCATGCAGCCTTCGAAGTAATCGCCGTAGCGATCCTCCATCTCACGCCACAGGTCCACATCACCTTCCATGTCTCCGGGCTTGAGGCTCTTGAAACGGTCGAAGACGGCGCTCAGACGCTGAATCTGGTCGTCGTAGCGCTGACGGATGGCTGCCATGTCGCGTTCCGCGCCGTTGCGCAGCTTGGACTTGACGGCTCCCTTGGCTTCTCCCGAAGCCTCGAGCTCGGCGAGGTCCTCTTCGATCTTCTTGGCGCGCTTCTCGATTTCGTTGTCGCGGGCCTTTTCGAGGTGGTTGATCTCGGTATCGAACTCGTCCTGCAGATCAGGCAGATCCTGGTGACGCTGATCCTCGTCGACCTTCGTCACCATGTAGGCGGCGAAGTAGATGACCTTCTCGAGATCCTTCGGAGCGATGTCCAGAAGGTATCCCAGGCGTGAAGGCACACCCTTGAAGAACCAGATGTGGGTCACGGGAGCTGCGAGCTCGATATGTCCCATGCGCTCACGTCGCACGCGTGAACGAGTGACCTCCACACCGCAGCGTTCGCAGACGATGCCCTTGAAGCGCACGCGCTTGTATTTACCGCAGGCGCACTCCCAATCGCGGGTAGGTCCGAAGATCTGCTCGCCGAACAGGCCGTCCTTCTCTGGCTTCAAAGTACGGTAGTTGATGGTTTCAGGCTTCTTAACCTCACCGAAGCTCCAGCTGCGGATGTCCTCTGCCGTAGCCAGGCCGATTCTCAGTTTGTCAAATGCGTTGACGTCCAGCACTCTATGTCCTGTCTTTCGCTTGTTACTGCTTGTACGTTCTTGAGGGGCCGTGCGGGCGGGCGTTCATTCCTGCGCCCGCACAGCCGTAATGACCTGCGTTCAGCGGTATTCCGGTTCGGAATCGTTCGACGACATTGCGGCTCCCGCATCAGGCCTTGCACCGATGTTGAAACCGAGATCATTCGACGCGGAGGCCGGATCGTCATCCTCGTCCTTCATATCGATGGCCACGCCTTCGGCGTTCAGCACCTCGACGTTCAGGGACAGTGACTGCATTTCCTTGAGCAGCACCTTGAAGGATTCGGGGATGCCTGCAGGAGGCAGGTTGTCGCCTTTCACGATGGCTCCGTAGACGCGCACACGACCGTCGACATCATCGGACTTCGTGGTCATCATCTCGTGCAGCGTGTAGGCGGCACCGTAAGCCTCAAGGGCCCAGACCTCCATCTCGCCGAAGCGCTGTCCGCCGAACTGCGCCTTGCCACCGAGCGGCTGCTGGGTGATCATCGAGTACGGACCGGTGGAGCGTGCGTGGATCTTGTCGTCCACGAGGTGGTGGAGCTTGAGCATGTACATGTAGCCCACGGAAATCGGCTTGGTGAACGGTTCACCGGTGCGACCGTCATACAGCACGGCCTTGCCGTGGTCTCCCACGAGATGCTCGCCGTCACGGTTCGGCAGCGTGGTCTTGAGCAGACCATGCAGAGCATCCTGACGGACACCGTCGAATACCGGCGAAGCGACCGGAGTATCGGGGTCGGCCTTCTCCGCGCCAGCAGGAATGTGCTTCTTCCATTCGGCTTCGAGATCGGGATCGATGTTGATGTCCCAGCCTGCGTGGGCGATCCACCCGAGATGCAGCTCGAGCACCTGTCCGAGGTTCATTCGGCTAGGCACGCCCAAGGGGTTGAGCATGATGTCGATCGGGGTGCCGTCCGGAAGGAACGGCATATCCTCTTCGGGCAGGATGCGCGAGATAACACCCTTGTTGCCGTGACGACCCGAGAGCTTGTCGCCCTGCGTGATCTTGCGATGCTGGGCGATGTAGACGCGAATCATCTGGTTCACGCCGTTGGGCAGCTCGTCGCCGTCCTCCTCGGCATCCTCGCGTGAAATCTCCTTGACGGCGATGACCGTACCGGTCTCGCCGTGAGGAACCCGCAGGGAGGTGTCGCGGACCTCGCGGCTCTTCTCGCCGAAGATGGCACGAAGCAGGCGCTCCTCGGGGGTCAGCTCGGTCTCGCCCTTAGGCGTGACCTTGCCGACGAGGATGTCTCCGGCCTCGACCTCGGCACCGATGCGGATAACGCCGCGCTCGTCAAGATTGGCCACCGCGTCCTCACCGACATTCGGCAGGTCGCGCGTGATCTCCTCGGAACCGAGCTTGGTCTCGCGGGCATCGATTTCGTATTCCTCGATGTGGATGGAGCTCAGGGTGTCGTCCTGGACCAGACGCTGGGAGATGATCACCGCGTCCTCGTAGTTGTAGCCGTTCCAAGGCATGAAGGCGACCAGAAGGTTCTTGCCGAGCGCCATCTCGCCGTTCTGGGTGGCGGGGCCGTCGGCCAGCACGGAACCGGCCTCGACACGTTCGCCGTCCTTGATGGTGGGCACCTGGTTGTAGCAGGTGGTCTGATTCGAACGCTGGAACTTGGAGAGCTTGTAGCTGGACTGGGTGCCATCGTCGTTGAGCACGCGAATGATGTCGCCGGACACGTAAGTGACCACACCTGGCTTGTCGGCAAGAATCACATCGCCTGAATCGACGGCCGCACGCCATTCCGAACCGGTGCCCACAAGCGGACGCTCGGACTTGATCAGCGGGACGGCCTGACGCTGCATGTTGGTACCCATCAGCGCTCGGTGGCCCTCGTCGTGCTCAAGGAACGGAATGAGCGAAGCGCCAAGCGACACCATCTGACGTGGAGAGACGTCCATGTAGTCGACCTGGTCGACCGGCACATCCTCCGCCTCGCCCTCGCTGTCTCGCACAAGAGCCGTGGACTCGACCAGATGACCCTTGTCGTCGATGATCTGGTTGGCCTGGGCGATCACGTGATCGGCTTCCTGATCAGCGGTCATATAGGTGATCTCGTCGGTCAGCTGACCGTTGTCGACCTTGCGGTACGGCGTTTCGATGAAGCCGAAGGGGTTGATGCGACCGAAAGTCGCCAACGATCCGATAAGACCGATGTTCGGACCTTCAGGGGACTCGATCGGGCACATACGGCCGAAGTGGGAGGGGTGCACGTCTCGCACTTCCATCGACGCACGGTCACGGGAAAGACCGCCGGGGCCCAGTGCGGACAGACGACGCTTGTTGGTCACACCGGCGAGCGGGTTGTTCTGGTCCATGAACTGCGAAAGCTGAGAGGTTCCGAAGAACTCTTTGATCGTCGCGTTGACGGGACGGATGTTGATCAGGGACTGAGGCGTGATGGCCTCGGCGTCCTGCGTCGTCATACGCTCGCGCACCACACGCTCCATACGGGAAAGACCGGTACGCAGCTGATTCTGAATCAGCTCGCCCACCTGACGGATACGACGGTTGCCGAAGTGGTCGATATCGTCCACATCGACGCGCAGGTCCACGGCCTCGCCATTGCGCGAACCCGGGAAGGTCTTATCGCCTGCATGCAGGGTCACCAGATACTTGATGGTGGCGATGATGTCGTCACGATTCAGGCTGCGGTCGTCGAAGTCCGCTTCGAGACCAAGCTTGCGGTTGATCTTGTAGCGGCCCACGCGTGCGAGGTCGTAGCGCTTCGTGTTGAAGTAGAAGGAGTCGAGCAGGTTTCGCCCGGCTTCCGGGGTCGCCGTGTCCGAAGGGCGGATCTTGCGGTACAGATCGGTCAGTGCGGCATCCTGGTTGTCGATGGATTCCTTCTCCAGAGCGTCAAGCACCAGCGGATATCCCTGGAAGGACTCCTTGATCTCCGACTTGGTCATACCGATGGCCTCGAGGAAGACGATGGCCGACTGCTTGCGCTTGCGGTCGACGCGCACGCCGAGGACGTCACGCTTGTCGATTTCGAACTCGAGCCATGCGCCGCGGCTTGGAATGATCTTCGCGCCGAATACTTCCTTGTCGGTCGTGCGGTCGCGGTTGCGGTCGAAGTACACACCCGGGGAACGCACCAGCTGCGAGACGATGACGCGCTCGGTGCCTCCGATGATGAAGGTGCCGTGAGGCGTCTGCAGCGGGAAGTCGCCCATGAAGACGGTCTGAGACTTGATCTCGCCGGTGTCGCCGTTCTCGAATTCGGCGTTCACGTACAGCGGTGCCGAGTAGGTGTAGTCCTTCTCCTTGCACTCAAGCACGGTGTGGCGCGGCTCTTCGAAGTACGGGTCGGAGAAGGCCAGACTCATGGTCTGTGCGAAGTTCTCGATCGGTGAGATCTCCTGGAATACCTCGTCGAGGCCTGAGGTGTGGGCTACCGTGTTCGTGCCGGCCTGCTTGTCCTCTTCGACGCGCTGCTTCCAGCGCTCGTTGCCGATCAGCCAGTCGAAGCTGTCGGTCTGGACGCCCAACAGATATGGGACGTCGATGGGTTCCTTGATGGAACCGAAGTTCACGCGGTTAGGTGCCTTGTGAAGCCTGATGTCTTCTTCATCAGCGCGTGCGTATGTTTGTGTGGTATTTCTTGCAGCTTTGTTGGCAGCCAAAGTAGACTTTCCTTATCGCTCGCTATGTTCGATGGATCGTTGCTTGCCTGGAAAACGCCTCATGGCCACCATATGCCGATTCGCGGGCATTTCCCCAATGATGCATGCCCGCTATATGACACACTTCACGCAGAGTCACAAGAATAGCACACCATACCACACCTCACAAGTGCGAAGTGTCGCATCTAGCTATTCATGGAGCCCCACGGGATAACTGCACTAAAAGGACAGCTTTTTGCCCAGAAAACTCCGAAAAAGCTGTCCTTTTAGTGCAGTTATCTATGTTGAGGCGCGGAAGCAGCGGAGCAGCGGCTATTGCACCACCACGGAAACGGGATCGGACTGGACTTTGTCGTCGCCCTTCAAGGACAGCTTCGCCACATAGGTGCCGCGCTCCACATTGGGCAAGGCAGAATCCTGCTGGCACTGCTCACCGGTCGAGTTGGCATTCCAGGTCAACGTCTGGATGTCCTTGTCGTTGCCGGTCATCAACAGCATGCGGCTGTCCGCCGGGCAGGAATCCGAGTGCCAGACTGTTTCGTTGCCGGATGTGATGGTCAGCACACGAGAAGCGTCCGAACCGTCGATCAGGCAGCTCGCCGAACCGTGGTGCTTGATGGTCGCCGTGAACTTGACCGAACCACCGAGCGACAACGTAGGCGAGCTTGCGCTGAGATCGAGATCGAGATCATTGACGGTGCAGTTCTTCACGCCCGAAACCTCTTTCGGGCTGGGAGCCGCCTGCCGTGATATGGCATTGATGTCGTCCTTGTTGATTGCGTAGTTCACCGCGCCGACACCCTTGACCAGAAGCCACACGATTCCCCAGCACAACACCACGGCCACAACCGCGAGCACAGCTGCGACAATCCTGCGACGTCGGTAGATGCGACGCTGTTTTGCACTGATCCTTCGCTTGGCCATAGTCCCGAGTCTACGACGAGAGCCGTGACAGACCCCTCTTCAACGCCCCATCAGGGGAAGGAAATCGAGGAATCACGATGAATAACTATCAGCCCGTCATCATCCAAAGAAGCCAGGCAAGCATCCAACTGCCCGGTAACGGACCACAACGCGTCAAGTTCATCCCTGCTCACCCGGGCATCTGCAGGACGACTGCGCAAAGCGTCGAGAATAATCCCTCTGACCTGTCGGTCCGTTCCCTTGAAACGCTGACGCGGCCTCGTCGGACGATCACCCAGACCGGGCTTACCAGCCGCATTGAAAGCACACAGTCCAGCCAACGGGCAACTCTCGCACAGCGGCTTTCGAGCCGTACAGACCAGGGCGCCCAACTCCATCACGGATTGGTTCCACAGCACGGACTCACGCGCGTCATCGGGCAGCACCGTGTTGGCCAGACTGCGCTCCTCCACCGTTGACGCTCCGCCCTGGGACTCCACCCCGAGAAACACCCGTGACAGTACGCGACGGATATTGGTGTCCACCACCGCAATCCGTTCGCCGAAGGCGAAGCTCATCACCGCGCTCGCCGTGTAATCCCCCACTCCGGGCAACTCGGTGAGGCGCTCGTACGTGGACGGCAACGCATCGTCATAGTCTTCGCCGACCACGCGGGCGCATGATTGCAGCCTGAGAGCGCGCCGCGGGTACCCCAGTTTTCCCCACGCCGTAATGACCTCGGCCGGGCTGGCTTCCGCCAACGCGCGGGCATCCGGCCACACCGCCATCCACGCCTGCCAATAGGGCACGACTCGGCTCATCTGGGTCTGCTGGCTCATGACCTCGGAAACCAGAACACCCCAAGGCGTGGTTCTGCCGAAACGCCACGGCAGATCTCGTGCATTCGCATCCCACCAGGGGAAAAGGTCCTGCCGAACCAGCACGGCATCCGTCGCGGAACCGCCCGCCTCTTCACCACGTGTCTGTCGGTCGTCATACCTACCGGTCATATGCCCATCACGATTGACCAGCCTAGCCGATTCCCACAGCTTCACCGCTTCCAGGACGCTTCGAGCGATATATGAAAGTCGACGGACGCCAGAACATCGTATGCTGTCGTTCTTCGCTTCTATTCTTGCCTCTGTGAGCAATCAGGAACAGACAGCATCCAGCAGCGCAGAGCGGAACGACACCTCGGCGGCACCACGCACCGGCAACGAATCCCCGGCCGAGGGCGCGGTGGAAAGCATGTACGAGTATGGTTACCGCAAATCCACAGTCCGTACCGACGAACTCGTCACCGATGCCCATGGCAATCCGATCAGCGTTGTGGATGCGATGCTCAAGGCCGAGGACGCCGCGAAATCCACGACGATCACCCCGCACCTGTGCTATTACTCGCCACGCATTCCGGGCAATACGGGTTCTGCCATCCGCCTGTGCGCCGTGACGGGAACGATTCTGCACTTGGTGGAACCCCTGGGCTTCAATCTGCACGACACCAAACTCCGTCGCGCCGGTCTGGACTATCACGATATGGCACATGTGGTGCTGCACCCGAACTTCCAGAGCCTGGTCGACTCCATGCCGGGATCACGCATCATCGCCTTCACCGCGAACGCCACGAAACTCTATACCGAAGTGCAATACCGCCCCACGGATATTCTGCTGTTCGGCCCCGAACCGGGCGACATTCCCGATCCGATGGATATTATGGGCGGGCCGCAGGTGGCGGAGCAGGTGCGCCTGCCGATGCGCCCCTCCCTACGCAGCCTGAACCTGACCAATTGCGCGTCAATCGCCATATACGAAGCCTGGCGTCAGCTCGATTTCAGCGGCGGCAACTAAGCCCGCGAGCCGGGTGGCAGCATGCACGGCGCGGGCACCCGGACAAGGCGTACGCAAGCGGAATGAGCTGGTGTCTAGCGCGCTGCGCGGTGCCCCCGCACCAGATTGTCAAGGAAATATCGGTGCGTTGACAGGTCGTCGTTCAATTCAGGGTGGAAGGACGTGACCAGCATGGCGTCCTGGCGTGCGGCCACGATATGTCCGTCCACACGTGCCAGAACCTCGACGCCATCCCCCACGCAGTCGATATACGGTGCTCGGATGAAGGTCATCGGTATCTCCCCGACATCCGCCATCGCCCCCCTGGTCGCGAACGAACCTAGCTGACGTCCATATGCGTTGCGCTTCGCGACGATGTCCATGACCGCAAGATGACTTTCGCCATCCTCCACCTGCTTTGCCAGCAGCAGCAGGCCCGCACATGTCCCGAACACGGGCAGGCCGCCCACAAGCCGTTCCCGCAAAGCCTCCAGCATCCCCAGGTCGCGCAGCAGCTTGCCCTGCACGGTTGATTCTCCACCGGGAAGCACCAAACCGTCCATATCCTCATCAAGATCGCCGAGCTGACGTATCTGCACGGTCGAAGCCCCGAGCTGCGACAGCATACGCTGGTGTTCGGCGAACGCCCCTTGCAGGGCGAGCACACCGATACGAGGTGCGAATGCCTGCGTTTCTGCGCTCACTTCCCACGCTCCGCCATCAGCACCGCGATTTCGTTCTCGTTGATGCCGACCATCGCCTCGCCCAGTCCTTCGGAGACCCTTGCCACCAGATCCCAGTCCTGGTAGTTGGTCGTCGCCTGCACGATTGCAGAGGCCCTTTGCGCAGGATCGCCCGATTTGAAGATTCCCGAACCGACGAATACGCCTTCCGCACCCAGCTGCATCATCAGCGAGGCATCGGCTGGCGTGGCCACACCACCTGCAGCGAAATTGACCACCGGCAAACGGCCGTGGTCATGCACCGAACGCAGCAGTTCGACCGGGACCTCAAGCTGCTTCGCCTTCTCGAAGAGTTCGTCGTCGCGCAGTCCGGCGACCTCGCGAATCTGCCTGTTCATCTCGCGCATATGACGCACGGCCTGCACCACGTCGCCGGTTCCCGGTTCTCCTTTGGTCCGAATCATCGAGGCACCCTCGGCAATCCTGCGAAGCGCCTCTCCGAGATTCTTCGCGCCGCAGACGAACGGCACGCTGAATTGGGTTTTGTCGATATGGTAGACGTCATCCGCCGGTGTGAGCACCTCGGACTCGTCGATGTAATCGATGTCAAGGGCCTGCAGAACCTGCGCCTCCACGAAATGCCCGATGCGGACCTTCGCCATGACCGGAATCGACACGGCCTTCTGGATGCCGCGAATCATCTTCGGGTCACTCATGCGCGAGACTCCGCCCGCGGCACGAATATCGGCGGGGATGCGCTCCAACGCCATCACCGCGCAGGCTCCGGCATCCTGGGCTATCTCCGCCTGCTCCGGTGTGGTGACGTCCATGATGACGCCGCCTTTGAGCATTTGGGCAAGGTTCTTGTTCAGTTCATAGCGATTGTCGGTCATGATGGCAAGGATACACATCGTCCGTTTTCAGGTACGCAACACGGCCACATTCCACCGCAAAAAGATAACTGCAATACAAGGACAGTTTTTCACAGGAATATCCGTGTATGTACTGTCCTTGTATTGCAGTTATCTCTCAGTATCGCTGTGTATCAGTTTTTGAAGCTGTGAATCGGGGCCGGGATTCTTCCGCCACGGCTGACGAAGGCCTCGCAGCTCTTCTGATTGACCGGCATAATCGGAGCACGGCCCAGGAGTCCGCCGAATTCGGCCATATCGCCGACACCTTTGCCGATTACCGGAATCACGCGCACTGCCGTGGTCTTCTGATTGATCATCCCGATGGCGGATTCATCGGCGATGATGCCGGAGATGGTGCTGGCGGTGGTGTCGCCTGGAATCGCGATCATGTCGAGACCGACGCTGCACACACAGGTCATCGCTTCCAATTTCTCGATGGTCAGGCAGCCCGATGCTGCGGCATCGATCATGTTCTTGTCCTCGGATACAGGGATGAAGGCGCCGGAGAGTCCGCCCACATAGCTGGATGCCATGATGCCGCCCTTCTTGACCTGATCGTTGAGCAGGGCCAGCGCGGCGGTCGTTCCGGGAGCACCGACCTGTTCCAAGCCCATCTCTTCGAGCACTTCGCCGACCGAATCCCCCACTGCCGGTGTCGGAGCCAGAGACAGGTCGATGATGCCGAAGGGCACACCCAGGCGCTTGCTGGCTTCCTGGGCCACCAACTGCCCGACACGGGTGATTTTGAATGCGGTGCGTTTGATGGTCTCGCACAGCACACCGAAATCCTTGCCTCGAGCAGACTCCAAGGCCGTCCGCACCACACCGGGACCGGATACGCCGACGTTGATCACGACGTCGCCCTCCGTGACGCCGTGGAAGCCACCTGCCATGAAGGGGTTGTCGTCAGGAGCGTTGCAGAAAATCACCAGCTTCGAATTGCCCGAACTGTCGGTATCGGCGGTGGCCTGCGAGACCTCGAGAATCTTGCGTCCGACCAGAGCCACGGCATCCATATCGATGCCGGTTTTGGTCGAGCCGACGTTCACGCTGGCACACACACGCTCGGTCTCCGAAAGAGCCTGCGGCAGCGATTCGATCAGCAGCCGTTCCGTAGGGGTCATGGACTTGCTCACCAGCGCGGAATACCCGCCGATGAAGTTCACGCCGACTTCCTTGGCGACCTTGTCGAGAGTGTGGGCGATCTGCACATAATCGTCCACGCTGCTGCATGCGCTCGCCGCGACCAGTGAGATAGGGGTTACCGTGATGCGCTTGTTGACGATGGGGATGCCGTATTCACGCTCGATGGCCTCACCGGTGGAAACCAGATTCTTCGCATAGCTCGTGATTTTCTGATAGATATTGGTTCGCAACGTCGCCAGATCGTCGCTGGCGCAATCCAACAGGCTGATGCCCATCGTGATGGTGCGCACGTCGAGCTTCTCCTGCTCGATCATCTGATTGGTCTCGTGGACCTCCATGATATTCAGCATGGCTGTCTTCACCTTTCCTTGTGCTGTGGATGCATATCGGCCGATGACTCAGACACGATGCATGCCGGTGAAGATCTCTTCTCGCTGGCAACGGATGCGAACGCCGATCTCTTCTCCGAGACCGTCGAGATCCGCCACGATGTCCCCGAATTCCTTGTCGGAGGAGCTGTAGTCGACGATCATCATCATGTTGAAGAAACCATCGATGATGGTCTGTGATATATCGAGGACGTTGGTCTTGTGCTCGGACAGATAGGTGCATACGCGCGCGATGATGCCTACCGTGTCTTGTCCGACGACGGTGATGATTGCCTTGTTCATGGGGGTTCTCCTGGATACGCCTTGCTGAGATTTGGGAACTCCCCCAGTATATGTGCGAGGCCGCCAAAGCATCCGGGCAAAAGAACGGGCCGTCGAATCCGCAACTCACCGTCAGCGGATTCGACGGCCCGGCCTCACATCACTATCGCACCTTGCGCGCCGAGTCGGAAGCGACCGCTGCGAGTGCACGAGGGGCATGGAAACCCTGCCGAGCGAATTCGTCCGCAATCAGCTGGGCCAGCTTCTCGCTCTCGCCAGAATTCACCAGCGCGATAATCGAACCGCCGAATCCGCCTCCGGTCATTCTCGCCCCATACGCCCCGTTCTTGCGGGCCACGTCGACAGCCACATCGAGTTCGGGCACGGTCACCTCATAATCCGCCTTGAGCGAGTCATGGGATGCGTTGAACAAGCGTCCGGCCTCTTCGACCTGTCCGTTGGCGAATGCCCTGACGAAGCTGCGGACGCGTGCTATCTCGGTGACCACATGACGCACACGCTTCTTCATCACCTCATCGGGCAAGGCATCCAGGGTCTCCTTCAAGGATTGGAAGGGGTCGTCGGATTTGGCGATGCCGTCGGCTGTGACACGCAGATTGGCGACCTTGAGCACTTTGGCAGCCTCTTCGCAGCAGGCCCTGCGCTCGGCATACTGCCCGTCGTTCAACTGGTGGGGAGCTTGTGTATCCACGACCAGCAGTTCCAGCCCATGTGCACCGAGGTCAAAGGGCTGCTGCGAGGTGTTCTCCAGAGGCGTGAGTTCCGGACGGCAATCCAGCAGCAAGGCGTGGCCGGCCGTGCAGCGCATCGAGGCGTTCTGGTCCAGCCCACCGGTACTCGCTCCTGCCATATCGTTTTCGGATTTCATGGCCGACTCAATCAGGGTCACGCGTCCTGCGTCCGAAGCGCCGTAACCGAGGGCGAACACGTCGTCCAATGCGAGCGCCGTCGAGCAGGTCATGGCCGCCGAAGAGCTCAGACCCGAGCCGAGCGGCACGCATGAGGCGAATGCGGCGTCGAAGCCTTGGACTTGCGAGAATCCCATGCTGCGCAGCGCCCAGGCCACACCCACCGGATATGCCGCCCAACCGTCCACTCCACGAGCTTCGAGGCCATTGAGGTCGACTTCCTGAAAGCTGGTGGGGTCCACATCCGAGACGACGCGCACTATGCCGTCCGTCCTGGGTTTGAGGGCTATGAAAGTGCGGTGCGGCAGGGCTATGGGCAGGCAGAGCCCCGCATTGTAGTCGGTATGCTCTCCGATGAGGTTGACTCTGCCGGGAGCGCTCCACACCCCGCTCTCATCCTCGCCGAAGGTGTGGCGGAACAGCTCGGACGCTTTGTCCGATCCTGCGTCGTCTGTAAGGGCTTTGATGAACTGCACTGTTGACATCTCTGCGTTCCTTCCTGCTCTATGCGTCTAAATCGACCGGACCGAGCTCGTGGAAGCGAGCAGCGATTTTCTCCGGTGTGGTGTCCGAAATCCAGGCACCCATGCCTGATTCCGAACCTGCCAGATATTTGATTTTGTTGGGCGACCTGCGGAAGGAGAAGAACTGCAGGTTCAACCGATAGTTTTCACGCCTGGAATCATGCAGCGGCGCCTGATGCCATGCCGAGATGTAGGGCAGATCCATGCCTTTGCCGTCACCGGTGTCGAAGAAGGCGTTGCCGCGCTTCAGGAGCGTGGAGTACATCTGCGCCAGTCCCCAGCGTTCGTCGTCATCGAGTTGGTCGATGCTGAGCACACCGTCCCGGACGGGTGCCACGTGAACCTCCAGTGGCCAGCGGGCTGCGGCGGGGACGTATGCCACCCAGTCATGATTGCGGAACACGATGCGTTCCTCGGCATCGAGTTCGGCCTTGAGGATGTCCTTGAGCAGATTCCCACCGGTGCGCTCGTGGTATTCCTCGGTGTGCTGAAGCTCGGTCTCCATACGGGGGGCCACGAAAGGATAGCAGTAGATCTGGCCGTGAGGATGAGCGAGTGAGACGCCTATCTCCTGACCGTGGTTTTCGAAGGGGAAAATCTGCTCGATGCCGTCCAGTGCCGAAATCTCCGCCGTTCGGAAGGCCCATGCCTCTACCACCGTGCGAATGCGCTCGACGGGGAGGTCAGCGGGAAGGGCGTCTTCTTTCGGGTCGAAGCACACGACTTCGCAGCGACCGTTGGCTATCTGCTGTTCCCAGAGGGCGTTGCCGTCGACCTGCGTGGTGACTGCCGGAACGCCGGGAACCTGCATCATCGACGGGAAGCGGTTTTCGAATACGACGACGTTGTAGTCGGTATCGGGAACCTCGCCATCCTGGTACGGGTCGCCCGGCTTGCGAGCGGCAAGGGGGTTCCCGCTTGCGGTCGCACCCGGCCCTGCGGTAATGGGGCGGTTCATGCGGGCCGTCGCCATAGGTATCCACTCTCCGGTGAGAGGGTCCTTGCGCATCTGGGGCGCCTGCACGGGCACCTCGCGACCCTCGGCGTCCAGATGCGGCGCGAAACGGTCGGTCAGCGGACGCGGATCGTGGAGTTCGCGGGTGCGCTTGCCCGATACGAATTCAGGATCGTCATCAAGATAGAAGAAGTCACGTCCGTCGGCAAGAGTCGTCGGTGTGATGCGGATATGCTCTGATGCGTACTGCGCCGGTTGATACTGCGCGGACTGATAAGCAACGGCATTGCTCATTATTACTGCTCGCTTCCTTCGCTGTTCTCGGCCTGATGGGCCAGGACGAGTTCTTTGACCAGTTTTCGGGTGGCCTCGATGGATTCTGCATCCAGCTCGTCGTCGGTGACGACGGCGCTGACCTGCTCGAAGTTGGCGAAGAGGGACAGCGATGTGCTGCTCCACTTCGTGTGATCGGTAAGGATGATGGTGTTGTCGGCAATGTCCATCATCGCCATGTCCGTGGCGGCTTCCAGGGAGTTCGGCATGAGGAATCCTCTGGGAATCGACACAGAATGCGTGCCCAGGAACACCGTGTTGACTCGCAGCGATGCGACGACCTTGTCGGCTATGGGACCCACCAGTGAATTGGAACGGGTGATGACGCCGCCCGTGACGATGACTTCGACGTCCTTGCTTTCCAGAGCCTGCACGAGCTCAGCGACCGGAATCGAGTTGGTGAGGATCGTGATGCCCGCGGAACGTCGGCTTTCCAGCAGATGCTGGGCGAACACGTACGCCGTCGTGCCGCCGCCTATGGCAATCACGTCTCCGGGAGACACGTAGGTCAGGGCCTTTTTGGCGATGGCGTCCTTCAGACCGATGTCCATCTGCGACTTCACGGAGAACAGGGGTTCTGCAAGCAAGGTGCTTGTGGTCACCGCACCGCCGTGAACGCGTTTGAGCAACCCTTTGTCGGCCAGCTCCGCGATGTCGCGTCGGATGGTCATTGCGGAAACGCCCAATTCCTTGGATAACGCGGTGATACGCACCGCTCCACGGGTGCGCAGTCTGCTGAGAATCAGATGCTGGCGTTGTGATGATATCATTCGAACATTATCGCACACATTCGCGCACGATTACAACTTCTGATGTAACGTTTCTTGCGTTTCACTCAGTATTATGAGCGTTTCACCATTCTCTCAGCACCCCAAACCGTCACACGCATCATCGCCTCAAGCACAATGCCCGAACCCATTTTGGAATTGCCGTGTGTCCGCTCTATGAACGCAATCGGTATTTCCAGAATCCTCGCACCAACCTGATGCGCCCGTCTGGTCATGTCGACCTGGAACACGTAGCCGTTCGCCTCGATGCCATCCAGATCAATCTCTCTGAGCAAATCCGCACGATAGGCTCTGAAACCTGCCGTCACATCCTTTACGGGCAGTCCGAGCATGCGTCTTGCATACCAGGAACCAGACCTGGAAATCACATCTCTCAGCAAGGGCCAATTCACCGTCTGCCCTCCTTTGACCCTGCGCGAACCTATCACCAGGTCAACGTGCGGATTGCGCTCCATCACATCAAGCATCCGAGCCAGGTCCAATGGACGATGGGAGCCATCCATGTCCATTTCACAAATCACATCGTAGCGACGGTCCAAGGCCCAATGGAAGCCTTCCAGATATGCCGGGCCCAGACCATTCTTGGCTTGGCGATGCATCACATGCAGACGCGGCTCCCCCTGAGCGATGAAATCCGCCATCTTCCCGGTGCCGTCAGGGGAATTGTCATCGACGACAAGCACCTCGGCATCACGCGTGGATGAGAAAATACCCGAAAGCGTAGTCCTGAGATTGTCGATCTCGTTGTATGTGGGCATAACCACCAACACTTTGCTG
>OMJG01001249.1_pt1 | contig 15360 bp, 13 predicted proteins | sample 1646431 | NCBI WGS metagenome assembly OMJG01 (sample SAMN03771674, study PRJEB25209) | food metagenome | isolation source: Cotija cheese | place: Mexico:Jalisco,Michoacan | collected 2011-12-12
TGAGAAGATTTAGTAGGGAAACGAAAGAACCAGCATATCTAATATGCTGGTTCTTTCGTTATGTTTGTGGTACTTGTGATTCAAGACATAGGCTTGCAATTGCTAAGATCATCAAGGGTAACATGATTTGCATGTAAATACCATCTGCTAGCCAATCACTTAAGGATCCGTAAATCACCCAAGAAAATGTGAGGAAAGCTAAGCGAAGACTGGAAAAGGAAAATGTAAAACAATATTTTAGTACAAAAATTGTGTTAAAGCCATAGCATATCATCCAAAACATAGATTCCATGGCTGGTGTCGTATTGTGGGCTGCTAGCAATACTAAATACAGCACTAAGGCAGCGATAAGAAATAGAAAATGATAATAATAATGTCGTGTTTGTCTTAAGCAATTCACTTCAGACACATCCTTTCGAACGGAAGTATAGCAACTCCCTTATCCCATTTCAATAGATGTGATAAAACTGAAAGGGAACTGTTCGTTTGTTGGTCTTTTATGTAAGAAAAAACCACCAAAAACGGGCAAGTTTTTGGTGGTTTTCATTAGGGGGTACAAATAAGGAAAAATATATAAGTAGTTGAGAAGTGAAAAGGGGCAAACTCTTCACTTCCCAAGAACTAACAAAATTAATGTAAGGTAATTACTTCTTCTGTTTGTTTGTCAAAGAAGTGTGCTTTATTGATGTTGAAAGCTAATTCAATCGTTTCACCAGGATTATGGAAATCACGAGCATCCACTTTCGAAATGAATTCGGTATTTCCTACACGTGTGTAAAGCATTGTTTCAGCTCCTAATAATTCAGATACGACAACTTCTGCTTTAACAGTAGCTTCTGGTGAGGTCTGAAGAACGACTTCTTCACTGTGAATGTCTTCAGGACGGATACCAAAGATAATTTCTTTTCCTTCGTAGCCTTTTTCTACTAGGACTTTGTTACGACCTTCAGGAATGCGTAAGCTTAAGCCAAGTCCATCTGAAATCACGCCGTTGTTTAGGACAACATTGAAGAAGTTCATCGCAGGTGATCCGATAAAGCCAGCTACGAAGACGTTATTCGGTGTGTTGTATACTTCTTTTGGTGAACCAATTTGTTGGATGATACCGTCTTTCATGATAACGATTCGGTCAGCCATGGTCATCGCTTCTGTTTGGTCATGGGTAACATAAATTGTAGTAGTAGCTAGACGACGGTGCAATTTTGCAATTTCCGCACGCATCGCTACCCGTAATTTTGCATCTAAGTTTGATAATGGTTCATCCATTAAGAAAACTTTGGCATCACGAACGATTGCTCGACCAAGTGCCACCCGTTGACGTTGTCCACCAGATAATGCTGCTGGCTTGCGGTCAAGATATTCAGTCAAGCCTAAAATTTCCGCTGCATTTTCAACCCGTGATTTAATATCAGCTTTGTCGTATTTACGTAGTTTTAAACCAAATGCCATATTGTCATAGACAGACATATGTGGGTACAACGCGTAGTTTTGGAAAACCATGGCGATGTCGCGATCTTTCGGTGCTACATCATTCATGACTTTATCGCCAATGTATAATTCACCTTCTGAGATATCTTCTAAACCAGCAATCATCCGAAGTGTAGTCGATTTCCCACAGCCAGAAGGTCCGACAAAGACGATGAATTCACGATCAGCAATATTTAAGTTAAAGTCTGTAACTGAATAGTTCTCAGCGTTATCATATTTTTTATACACGTGCTTTAAAGCCATTTCTACCATTACAATTCCTTCTTTCTTTGAACTTATCTTATACATTTACTATAATGAAAACGTTTTATACAAACAATGGAAACGTGCACAAAAAAAGACAGCTTGCTTGTGCAACCTGTCAAGAAACAACCGAATCAATAAAATTTTCTACAAGGAGCTGACAAAGAAATAGTTGATTGGTTTCTTTTAAGTTCAGTAAGCTTGTTTGCTGGAATTTATCAAGCTTGTATTGCAAGGTATTGCGATGCATAAATAATTCTTTAGCCGTCGAGCTGATATTTCCTTGATTGTCCCACAACGTCGTTAAGATAAGAGGCAAGTCACTATCAGAAAACCAATGCGCCGCTAAAGCATGCAATAAGTAGCTTGAGGCGAGGGCTTGTTTGGTACAGTACGAAACAAGGAGCATCGCTAAATCACTGGCAGCTTCTTGTCTACGCGTAGATTGAAAGAACGAAAAGATTGCTTCTTCTTCGGCAAAAATTTTGTAGAAGGTAACGGTTGAAGGATGAAAATACCCGACATAGATGCGACTATAGCTATCAAAGTCTCCATCTAGAGCTAAAAACAGGCCAGCTAATTCATTCGTTGAAAAAGAATGAGCGTCTTGCTTTTCGATTAAGATAGCATATTGATCTGTTATAAAGAATGCGTCGACCAATTGAGGCATCATTATACGAATTTCTTCTAGCCAAGATGTGGAATCAAGTTGTTGCGTTTGATTCCAAGCAATTTGAATGATGCGATAGTTTCCTTCAGTTATGGCAATTGGTTTTTGTAACAATAACAGACGATACCAAGGATGCGTATCACCTTCATGGATCAGCGATCTTTCTTCTGCAAGGTGCTGTAGAAGATGCATTTCTGTTACTGAAAGTTGCTCTTTAGGAATCCATATATAGCCCGTCTTAGCAGGAAAAGAAAACAGCATTGGTTCACTTGCCGGTAGAGCATGCAAGGATGCGTTTGGGTAAATTGAAAGTAGTTCGTTAAAGTCCATCCAGATACCTCCTCATTCTATTACCATTGTAATTGAAATCAATCGAATGGCAAGCCTAAGTCGAACATTAAAAATGAGAAAATGATAAGAAAAAAAGGTTGACAATTTTATTGCTACCATGTAAAGTAAGGACAATAAAAGAAAGACAATGACAAGAACAAGTAAATTTGTTGCTACTTTAGAGAGTCTCTGGTTGGTGAGAAGAGATAGTGACACAAGTTGAAACACATCTTGGAGTTGATTCTCTGAATGAAGTAAGAGAATTCGGGAGGCCCGTTACAGCTGCAGTCATTTGAATGAATATGACTCATTGAGGTTTTTGTTGCAAGACAAAAACAAAAAAAGGTGGAACCGCGTAATTACGCCCTTTAGTCGTTTGACTAAGGGCTTTTTTTATTGCTACGGTTTTGTGTCATTCAGATGATTCATGAGGTTACTTTTGCAAAAAAGTAGCAAAACTGAGGTGGCACCACGTAAATACGTCCTCTGGCTTTTGGCCAGAGGTTTTTTTTATGAATCGATCAACTATCGATTGTCTTTAATGATATTTTTTTGGAGGAGAGAACAATGGCTTACTTTTTATCTTTGTTTCCACAACTAATGAGTGGAATTGGCGTCACATTGAAATTATTTCTACTAACAATTATCGGATCGGTCCCTTTAGGAATTATTTTTGCCTTTTTCTTATCAAGTAAATTTGCACCATTGCGATGGGTGATGCAAGTCTATATTTGGTTGATGCGCGGAACACCATTACTATTGCAATTAATTTTTGTCTTTTATGGCTTGCCATTAATCAATATTGTTTTCGAGCGATTTGATGCAGCGCTTTTTGCTTTTGTACTGAACTATGCAGCGTATTTTGCAGAAATTTTCCGTGGTGGGATTCAATCGATTCCTCAAGGGCAATACGAAGCAGCACAAGTGTTGCGTTTAAACCCCATCCAAACAATACGTAAAATCATTATTCCGCAAGTGACGAAAATTACCTTGCCTTCAGTCGGAAATGAAGTTATTAACTTAGTCAAAGATACGTCTTTGATTTATATTTTAGGATTATCAGATGTGATGCGTTTAGGGAAGATAGCGATGGAACGTGACACCACACTAGTACCGCTATTAGGCGTCGCGTTTGTCTACTTAGCGATGACTGGGATTTGTACAGTGGTCTTACGTCAATTAGAAAATCGTCTGGATTATTATCGGTAGGAGGAATAGGGAATGTTAGAATTAAAAAATATCAACAAGGCATTTGGAGAAAAAAAAGTCATCCAAAATTTAGATTTAACCATCCCTGATGGTACCATCCTAGCAATCGTCGGTCCTTCTGGCGGAGGAAAGACGACGCTATTACGGACGTTAGCAGGATTAGAGACAGTCGATAGTGGCACGTTTTTACTGGATGGCAAAGCATTTGACCCGACCAATACAAAAGAGCAAGAACAAGTTGTCGGTGTCGTGTTCCAAGATTTTCAGCTTTTTCCTCATTTGAGTGTGCTGGAAAATATTGCGTTAGCACCAAAAATGGTATTAAAAGAATCGGTCCAAGTCGCTGAAGAGAAAGCGAAAAGACTAGCCGGTCAGCTTGATATTGAGAGTTTACTGAATCAGTATCCTTATCAGCTATCTGGTGGGCAAAAACAACGACTAGCAATTGCACGAGCCATGGCTATGGATCCCAAAGTCTTAGCATATGATGAACCAACGAGTGCACTAGATCCAGCTTTACGCCAACAAGTAGAACAATTGATTTTAAATTTAAAAGCGCAGGGTGTAACACAAATCGTCGTCACCCATGATTTGACCTTCGCGGAAACAATTGCAGATCAACTATTAAAAGTAGAACCAAAATAAAAGGAGGATATTATAATGAAAAAATGGGCAAGTTTGGTTATGTTAGTTGCGAGCGTGGTTGGCTTAGCAGCATGTGGTAGTTCAGAGAAAACAACGGAGAGTGCAGCGGATAAAAAAACAGTCGTGGTCGGATTAGATGACACGTTTGTACCAATGGGCTTTAAAGATGATGATGGTACTATCGTCGGCTTTGATGTGGATTTAGCTAAGGCTGTCTTCGCACTAACAGATACTAAAGTGAAGTTTCAACCAATCGATTGGTCAATGAAAGAAACGGAGCTAGCAAATGGTACGATTGATATGATTTGGAACGGGTACACAATGAATGATGAACGAAAGAAAAAAGTGACCTTCTCTGACTCTTACATGAAAAATACCCAAGTACTAGTAACGAAAAAATCAAGTGGAATCACTACTGTTGACGGTATGAAAGGGAAAATTCTAGGGGCACAAGAAGGGTCTTCAGGCTACAATGTCTTTACAAAGCAAGCTAATGTCTTAAAAGATATTGTTCAAGATGAAGATGCAACACTATATGCTAGTTTTAATGAAGCGTTTATTGATTTAGAGCACGGACGGATTGATGGCTTGTTAGTGGATAATGTATATGCGGGCTATTACTTGAAGCAAGCAGGTACATTGTCTGATTACAATATTATTGAAACACCATACACACAAGAAAGCTTTGCAGTTGGTGTCCGAAAAGGGGACGACAAATTAGCTGAAAAAATTAACGAAGGTTTAAAAACATTAAAAGAAAATGGTAAGTATGATGAAATCGTCGAAAAATGGTTTGGCGATGAGGCTACCTCAAAATAAAGAGGCTGAGAAAAAAGCGAATAGATCCGAGCAATAATTCGGGAATTTAAAAAATGCTTTTAAATTTTTAGAAATTTACGAGTTATTGTTGAGAGATCTGCTTTTTGACCACCGTTTAAAGAGGCTGAGAAAAAAGCGAATAGATCCACAAAAGACCAGGAAATCCAGAAGTTGTTTCTCAAATGGATTTCTTGGTCTTTTTACGTGTAGGTACTTTTGTCTCGTCATTTGGAAAATGGCAGCCCATAATCTTATAGTTCAGCTAATGAATGACGTGCCAGTTCGGATACGTTGTTTTATCCATCGTCGCCTGGCCTAGAAACTCTTCTTTGACTTTCAAAACAAGAGGCGATGCGTTTTTTAAAGTGAGCCGTGAAAAATCGACCCAGACGGCTGCATCAGAGTCATTGAGGCCATCACTTACGACAGTTGGTAGCTGTTTTTGGTTACTATCAAGTTCAATCGTATAGAGGGCCATGAGGTGATGAACGGTAAATAACTCCGTCTCTTCTTTTACAAAGACATCATACACACGTGGATTAGCATAAGATATGACACGGTAGCCAGTTTCCTCAAGTACTTCCCGTACGAGCGTTTCAGTCAAGCCTTCACCAATTTCTTGGCTACCTCCCGGAAGATCGTATCGTCCGCGATAAGGACCGGCATTTTTTTGAATACATAATAACTTACGATCTTTGATACAAGTACCATAGACACCAAAGTGCTTTTTGAATTTCACGTGCACCCTCTTTTCACAATAGATTAGTTTGCAGAATGAGCATCCAATGCTTCTTGGTATTTCTCTTTAATATAAGTTGCAGAAGTTTGAAGTTTAGTTAATTCTTCTTCTGTTAAATCCAATTGGACTTGTTGGATAATGCCTTGACGTCCGACCACTGCAGGATAAGAGAGATAGGTTCCATACTCTTTTCTGTAATTAGAGACAGGCAGCTCGGCATGAGAGTCACTCAAGATAGCGACAGCTAATGACACGCCGGCAGTCGCTACACCATAGTTCGTGTATTTTTTGCCTGCAAAAACGGTATGGCCGCCCACCTTGGCCTCGTGGTCCAATTCCTCTAAGTCTAAGGTCAATTGATTTTCTTTTAAGTAGTTTGTTAATGAAGTACCTAGCACGCGTACAGTAGACCAAGCCGTGAATTGAGAGTTGCCGTGTTCACCTAAGTTGTACCCTTGGACTGAGCGTGGATCTAATGCTAGTTGTCTGCCGACTGCACGCTTCATGCGAGCGGAATCCAACAACGTACCCGTGCCGATGACGCGTTCTTTTGGTAAGCCGGTCACGGACTGATAGATGGATGTAATAACGTCTACTGGATTGGTAATGACAACCAAGACGCCATCAAAGCCGACTTCTTTTAATTTTTGCGCTACTTTGGTCGCTTCGACACTCGTAAATGGCAATTCAGCAAAGCGGTCGTTGTTTGGATTATCTTGTAATTTGATGTTGCCAATTGCAGAGATGATGACATCGGCATCTGCTAATGCGTCATAATCATTGAAGACGATAGTTGTATGGACCGGTAAATTCGCCATCGCATCTTGAAAGTCTAATGCATCTGCAGCAACTTTCTTTTCATTTGAATCAATTAATACCAAATCATCTGTCAATCCAGCGGCAACAATGTAGTGTGCAGCAGCTGCGCCCACGTTTCCCATGCCGATAACCCCAATTTTTCTCGTCATAACCTAAAGCACTCCTTTTTATTGGTTTGTTTCATTTATTCTAGACCTCTCCTCTTCATTTTTCAATCATGGATGGAAAAATGTTGTCGGGGGCTGAACTTTTTTTGCAGCTATTTTTTATGTATAATAGAAGGGAATGAAATGAGGGAGAATGAAGCATGGCAGCAAATAAGAGGGCAACAAAAAAACGAAAGACAAAAAAGCAACAGCAACAACAAGAAAAAATGATTTGGATTGGAATAGGCGCCTTTTTGAGCTTATTTGGTCTATTTGGCATTCTTAAATTAGGATTTTTAGGAACACTGGTCGCAAATATCTTTCGCCTAGTCGGGGGAAATACCTATTTATTTCTTTGTGTGGGGATGATTGGTGTCGGTTTGTGGTTGATGATTAAAAATCAAGCAGCGAAGTGGCGCCCAAATCATTTCTTTTATGGGGGCTTATTGCTTTATTTAGGAATATTGATTTTCCTTCATGCGCTATTGTTTGGTCGCCTTGAGTCAAATGATCCAGCGATTATCGCGAATACTTGGAGTAGTTTGTTGATCGATCTAAAAGCGGGGCGGGTCGCACAAAATGTCGGTGGTGGAATGATTGGTGCCGTTTTGTATGCTGGAACGTATTTTTTACTAGCACAGGCGGGCAGTTACTTTGTTAGTGTATTGCTAATGATTGGCGGCGCATTAATCATTAGTCCGTATACGTTGCAAGATCTTCTGGACCGTTTTGGCCGTATCAAAGAGTTGGCGCAACAACGCTATGATGCGAATGCAGATAAACGCACGGCAAGGGAAGAGCAACGTCAAGCCAAAAAACGTCAAAAAGAAGAAAACCAAGCAATGAAGAAAGCGGCGATTTTAGCTGAAATTCAGGCAGAGGAAAGCCAAAAGAATGCTGTACGTCCAAAAACGCCAGGCGAAGAATTAGCAGAACAAACCAAAGTCGAAGTACCTGTGGAGACTGAACAACTCAGTTTTGTACCAATAAATAGCTTTCAAGAGAGCAAAGATCGCGATTTTGAGCAGCCGAGGGTCGCAGATACACAGCCTCCGAAGAAGAAAACAGTTGAAACAGACGAAGATGAAGGAGAACTACTGGAATTTGATATCCCACAAGATGTGGAAGACGAAGATTATGAGTTGCCACCATCCACATTGTTAGATCCAGGTAAGCCGACTGATCAAAGTGGCGAGTACAAAAAAATCGAAAAAAATATTGCTGTGCTAGAGAAAACATTTGAAAGCTTTGGTGTCGATGCCAAAGTGGTCAAAGCCAGCTTAGGTCCCTCTGTCACTAAATTTGAAATTCAGCCAGCCATTGGGGTGAAAGTGAGCAAAATTGTCGGCTTAACCGATGATATTGCACTTGCACTAGCAGCCAAAGACGTACGGATGGAAGCCCCTATCCCGGGTAAGTCGTTAATTGGGATTGAAGTACCAAACGATGCAATTAGCACTGTGTCATTTAGAGAAGTCGTCGAGGCTCAGACGCCACATCCGGATCATCTATTAGAAGTTCCTTTAGGACGCGACATTTCAGGTAGAGTCCAAACGGCCGACTTGAGCAAGATGCCTCATTTATTGGTCGCGGGTTCGACAGGTAGTGGGAAATCAGTCGCGATTAATGGCATGATTACCAGTATTTTGATGCAAGCCAAGCCCCATCAAGTAAAATTAATGATGGTCGATCCTAAGATGGTAGAATTAAATGTCTATAATGGCATTCCCCATCTGTTAACGCCAGTTGTGACCAATCCACGAAAAGCAGCTCAAGCATTACAAAAAGTGGTCAAAGAGATGGAAGAACGGTATGAGAAGTTTGCAGCGACAGGTGTCCGAAATATTACTGGCTACAATGAAATGATTGAAGAACGCAATCAACAAACTGGTGAGAAGCATCCAATCTTGCCATTTATTGTTGTCATTGTCGATGAGTTAGCTGACTTGATGATGGTGGCCAGTAATGAGGTAGAAGATGCCATCATTCGTTTAGCCCAAATGGCTCGTGCGGCGGGAATTCACATGATTTTAGCGACACAACGACCAAGTGTGGATGTTATCACAGGGATTATCAAAGCAAACGTACCTTCACGGATGGCCTTTGCTGTCTCTAGTGGGACCGACTCACGGACGATTATTGATACGAACGGAGCGGAAAAACTATTGGGTCGAGGAGATATGCTCTTTTTACCAATGGGAGAGAATAAGCCAATTCGTGTGCAAGGGGCATTTATTTCAGACCATGATGTAGAGGCAGTCGTCACCTTTGTCACAAATCAGCAAGGCGCGAACTACGAAGAGAAAATGATGGTTTCTGATGAGGAAGCCACGACGACTCAAGCAGAAGAGTCTCAAGATGAGCTGTATGATCAGGCCAAGGAATTGGTTGTTGAGATGCAGACAGCCAGTGTCTCACTGTTGCAAAGAAGATTCCGCATTGGCTATAACCGGGCTGCGCGCTTAATTGATGAATTAGAAGCCAATGGTATCATTGGCCCATCAGAGGGAAGCAAGCCGCGTAAAGTCTATCTAGAATCACTAGAGCAGACGGAACAAGACAGGGAATACTACTCACCTCAAGAGGACGATGAGTAACTTTACTAAGAAATGACAAATTTGTTCGTTGGCTTTCACCTTATTCAATGGGGTGTAAGCCAACTTTTTTATATACTGAGGACAAGAAAAAACAAAGGAGTCTATTATGTTAACAGTCAAGAATATCAGTAAAACGTATGGCGAAGCAATGAAATATGAAGCATTAAAAGAAATTAATTTTACGATTGCAGCCGGTGAATTCGTAGGTATCATGGGCCCTTCTGGTAGCGGAAAAACCACGTTGTTAAATATTTTGGCAACAATCGACAATCCAACGACCGGAAAGGTATTGTTGAATGGTGAAGACCCTCATACTCTAAATTCAGAACAAGTGGCTCAGTTCCGAAGAGAAAAGCTAGGCTTTGTGTTTCAAGCATTTAATCTGTTACCGACTTTGACCGTTGAAGAAAATATGGTCTTACCGTTGACATTATCGGGCGAATCCGTCCGTGTGATGAAACAAAAAGTCCGTGAAATCGCACCAAAGTTAGGCATAGAACAACTCTTAAAAAAACGGACATCTGAAATTTCAGGTGGACAAGCACAGCGGGTAGCGGTGGCACGTGCAATGATTCATCATCCACAATTGATTTTGGCAGATGAGCCGACAGGGAATCTGGACACCAAAGCATCAAAAGATGTGATGCGTCTGTTTCATCAATTGAACCAAGAAGAAAAAGCGACCTTACTAATGGTAACCCATGATCCGCTTTCGGCTAGCTATTGTCGCCGTATCCTTTTCATCAAAGATGGCAAGTTAATTAATGATATTCATCAAACTTCGACACAAGAAGCATTTTATCAAGAAATCATGCAACAACTTGCCCAATTGGAGGGCGTAAACAATGAATTTTAGACAATTTGTTTATCGCAATACGATGCGTAATAAGCCGCTATACTTGGCTTATTTTCTAAGTACATTAGTCAGCGTGATGGTCTTCTTTACATTCAGTACGATGGCCTTCCATCCAATTTTGCAATCAGGTGTGAGTCAAAATCTGAAAGTAGGCATGCTCGGTTCAGCTGTTTTAATCTTTGGTTTTTCATTTTTCTTTGTCATTTATTCGCTAAGTATCTTTTTACAATCTCGTAAAAAAGAATTTGGACTGTTGTTGATTCAAGGAATGAGTATGAAGCAGTTGCGCCGGATGATTAGTCTAGAGACATTGGTCATTGGCTTTTGGTCAATTATTTTGGGTAGTTTATTAGGTGTGGGCTTTTCGCAGCTAATATTGTTCGCAGCCAAGCAACTAATTGGTGTGAATTTTGCCGCGTATTTTCCTGTAAAAGCGATTGTTCTTACAATTGTTTCGTTTAGCCTACTGTTTATAGTAAGTTCAGGTGTGGCTCAATTTCAATTACCAAAACAAACGATTCAACAATTATTAAAGGCCGATGAACAAGGCAAAGGAACCATTACTTTTTCTAAAGTCAAAAGTGTCATCGCCTTTCTCTTACTTGCAATCGGCTATACGATTGCGTTACTGTCTCAAGGAATGACCGTCATTATGGCCTTTCTACCAGTCTTAGTTGTGGTAGTTATTGGCACGTTTATGCTATTTTCACAATTAAGTCTCCAAATTATCGAAGGATTGAAAAAACATTTGTCGTTCTTTTGGAAAAAACGCAATTTGGTTGTTTTCTCTGACTTAGCTTTTCGCATGAAGGACAATGCACGTTCGTTTTTCTTAATCACGATTGTATCGACTGTAGCATTTGTCGCAGTAGGGACATTGTATGGCGTGCAAGCGATATTCTTGGGGGTCATGAATTATATTCCATATGACTTTCAAGCGCCTACTGAGCAGCCCTATATTCAAAAGGTCGATCAAACATTGTCTAGCCTACACATCACGGCTGAGAAGGTTTCCTATACGGATTATGCTGATGAACAACAAACGACCATCCACGCTTCTGATTACAACAAAGTGGCGAAATTATTAGGGAAAGAGACCCTTTCACTTAAAACCAATGAGGCAATTCAATTACAAGCAGCTGGCTCAAAATCGACTGTGGCTTCTGTGAAACAAGTGACTATAGGACAGCAAACGCTGAGCGTCACATCAGAAAAAACTACTGCGATTGTTCCTGTATATCAAGGGACGTTTGTCGTAAGCGATGAGGTTCAGTTGACTGGTACGGCAAATAGCTCGACAATTTGGCTGACCAAAGATGCCACGGAAAGTCAAAAAATAGCTGCCGGAAAACAGCTAGCGGACACACCGATTATTTCTGCTATTGCATACAATAAAGATGCAACTCTCAAAGGCTATGCCCCTACTTTGTTTGTAGGAATTTTTGTTAGTCTAGTATTCATTGTTTCAACGGGAAGCTTTTTATATTTCCGCCTGTATAGTGATCTAGCCAATGATACACAAAAATACCGCATGATCTATCGCTTAGGTCTTTCACGCAAAGAATTAAAGAAAATGGTGTATCGACAAGTAGGAATTTTGTTCTTTATTCCATTAGTCGTGGCACTTGCACATAGTATTGTGGCCTTACTTGCAATGTATCATTTGTTCTCATTGACGATGCAAGCAGCGGCCATTGAGGTTCTAGCTGTTTTTGCCTGCGTACATGTCGTTTACTATATACTCGCTAGTCGATTGTATTTCCGTTCGATTGCAAACGCGATTGGCATGGCGGATAAATAAGAGAAAAAATTCTCGTGAAAACTTGCACTTAAAAAACTTTTCACGTATAGTAAGCAACGACAAAAGTGAAAAGAGGAAAAAAAGTGAAAGCTTCTATTTATGAATTACCATTGAATGAATTGACTGACTGGGTCTTAGAACAAGGAGAAAAAAAGTTTCGGGCGACGCAACTATGGGAATGGCTCTATCAAAAACGTGTGCAGTCCTTTACACAGATGACCAACTTGTCAAAAGGGTTTATTGAAAAGCTAGACGAAACTTTTATTATTAATCCTTTGCATCAAGTCGTTGTACAAGAAGCACAAGATGGGACTGTGAAGTATTTATTCCAACTGCCAGATAACCATATGATTGAAACGGTGATGATGCCCCAAGAATATGGTCTATCCGTCTGCGTGACAACTCAAGTAGGCTGTAACATTGGCTGCACATTTTGTGCCAGTGGTATTTTGAAAAAGCAACGCGATTTAACAGCAGGAGAAATCGTGGCGCAAATAATGTTAGTCCAACATTATTTAGATGATAAGAACGAAGGAAATCGGGTGTCCCACATTGTCGTGATGGGTATTGGTGAACCATTTGACAATTATCACAATGTCATGAACTTTTTAACAATCGTGAATGATGCGAAAGGTCTTGCGATTGGTGCGCGTCATATCACGGTATCAACCAGTGGCCTCGTTCCTAAAATCAGAGAGTTCGCTGAAAATGGCTTACAGGTCAATCTAGCTATTTCGTTGCACGCACCAAATAATGATGTACGTACGTCCATTATGCGGATCAATCGGACATTCCCAATCGAAAAGCTGATGGATGCGGTCGATTATTACTTAGAGAAGACCAATCGACGAATTACTTTCGAGTACATTATGTTAAGTCATGTAAATGACCGAGTGGAGCACGCTCAGCAACTGGCTGACTTGTTAAAAGATAAGAAAAAGCTCACTTACGTTAATCTAATTCCTTATAACCCAGTAAGTGAACATGATCAATACGCACGTAGCTCAAGAAATGATGTCATGAAATTTTATGATGTCTTAAAGAAAAATGGTATCAATTGTGTCATTCGGAAAGAGTATGGAACCGATATCGATGCAGCATGTGGTCAATTACGAAGCAAGCAAATGAAACAAGTAGCAAAATAAGAGATTAGAACAAAAGCGTTCAGACCCGAGCAATGAGATCTGAAATTCCAAAAATTGTACCACAAATTTTTGAGAATTTATGTTGCAATGTCGAGGATCTGCATTTGTTATACCGTTGATAGAGGTTAGAACAAAAGCGTTCAGATCCGAGCAAAAAGAGCAAAAAATCCAAGAGTTTGAGAAGCAACTTCTGGATTTTTTGCTCTTTTTGTGTATCTATAGCATGTATAAAGATTGTTGGATAATATACAGACCAAATAATCAGAGTTTTTTAACCGTAAATAAAAAAAATAAAAAAAATTACGGCATTTTTACATATTTTTTTAAGTATATGAAGAAAAAATGAAGAAATTATTAAATTTTTATTGCTTTTTTAATAATTACTAATTAAAATTTAATTTAATTCAGACAATACTCAATTTCTGAAAAAATGAATAAAGGAGAGATTTGTGCATGAAAATGAAATGGGCATATGGTTTGGTAACAATCTTTGGACTTGCTCTAGCAGGTTGTTCTACAACAGGTGGTTCTTCTTCCACAGCAACATCAAGTAGTTCAGGAGGAGAAGCAAAAGATCAGACATTTAAAGTCGTTGTGCAACAAGAAATGCCAAGTGCCGATTTATCTTTGGCGACAGATACGATTAGTTTTAGTGCCTTAAATAATGTGTATGAAGGACTCTATCGTTTAGATAAAGACAACAACCCTGAGCCAGCAGGAGCTGCTGAGAAGGCTACGGTCAGCGATGATGGCTTAACGTATACTATTAAATTAAGAGAAGACGCAAAATGGTCTAATGGAGATGCAGTAACGGCGGCTGATTATGTTTATGGTTGGCAACGTACAGTGAATCCTAAGACAGCATCAGAGTATGCCTATTTATTTTCACCAGTGAAAAATGCAGATGACATTACAGCTGGAAAAACAGCAGTAGATCAATTAGGAATTAAAGCAGTTAGTGATTATGAATTGGAAATCACATTAACAAAAGCAACACCATATTTTGACTACTTATTAGCATTCCCTTCATTCTTCCCACAAAATCAAAAAGTGATAGAAGAAAATGGTTCAAATTATGCACAAACAAGTGACAATGCTGTCTACAATGGTCCATTTACATTGACAGATTTTGACGGACCAGGTACAGATACTGAATGGAGCTATACTAAGAACGATACGTATTGGGATAAAGACAATGTGAAATTGTCTAAAATCGATGTTAGTGTCGTGAAAGAATCTTCTACTTCATTGAATCTTTTCCAAGATGGCAAAGCAGATGATGTCATTCTTTCAGGAGAATTAGCACAACAAATGGCTAATGACAAATCATTTGTGTCACAACCAGAAGCGACTACTTCTTACCTAGAAATGAACCAACGAGATGCGGACTCACCATTCAAGAATGAGAACTTAAGAAAAGCAATCTCTTATGCAATTGATCGTGACGCATTAGTAAATTCAATTCTAGGTGATGGTTCAATTGCTTCGACTGGTCTAGTACCTTCTAACTTGACATTTAGTCCTTCTGATAAGGAAGACTTTACAAAAGCAGCCGGAACAGAACTTTCATACAGTAAAAAACAAGCAAAAGAATATTGGGAAAAAGCGAAGAAAGAATTGGGAATTACTTCTTTAAGCTTTGACATATTGTCTTCAGATACTGATTCATCGAAAAAAATTACTGAGTACTTACAAAGTGCTATTCAAGAAGCCTTAGATGGAGTGACAGTAACATTGAGTCCCGTGCCATTCTCTGTCCGCTTGGATCGTTCAAACTCTGGTGACTTTGATGTTGTAATGGGTGGTTGGGGTGCCGACTATGCCGATGCAAGTAGCTTCTTAGATTTATTTGT
>OMJG01001250.1_pt1 | contig 15343 bp, 15 predicted proteins | sample 1646431 | NCBI WGS metagenome assembly OMJG01 (sample SAMN03771674, study PRJEB25209) | food metagenome | isolation source: Cotija cheese | place: Mexico:Jalisco,Michoacan | collected 2011-12-12
GGTTAACAATAATGTCAAAAAAGAAGAAAAAAGATCAATTAGGTAAAACACTTGTCGAAAAGATTCTGGATAAGGCCAACATTAGCTACCAACAATACGAATTTCCAACCGAAACGGAAGGTGATGTCCAACAGTTGCAGGTCGATCACCTCGGTGTTGACGAGCATCATATCTACAAAACCTTAGCGTTAATTGGTAACAAGACCGGCCCCATCGTTGGTGTCCTGCCGTTAGATGAACACCTGAGCTACAAAAAATTAGCCAAGCTATCGGGCAATAAAAAGGTCGGCATGATTCCATTAAAAGACTTGGAGCGGACGACTGGTTATCAACATGGTGCGAATACCCCCGTCGGCATTTGGGAGACTAAGAAATTCCCAATCTATCTTGACGAAACGGCTAAGCAACAAGGCAAAATTCTGGTATCTTCCGGTAAAATCGGTCGTTCGATTGAAATTGACGCTGATGATTTACGCAAACTTGTTCACGGCACTTTTGGCCCAATAACGGAGTAATCTTGTGGAAAACTTGATCAGGAATAACAGTATTGTCCTGCTGATTATCATCGGCCTACCAGGACTCTTTGCTTGGTTACTAACGAGCGTCAACCGGCAAACTAAAGCAAATCTGGTCAACCATTATGGAATCAACAGTCAAGTCTACTGTGGCTTTTTAGGTATCATCATCCACGAACTCAGTCATTTAGTATTAGCACTGATTTTTCGGCATGGTATTCAATCCGTCAGGCTGCTCAAACGACCGCACCTCCATCCAGAGAACGAGACAGCGGACGATTTAGCATTGGGCTACGTTAACCATACTTGGAATCGACACAGCTTGTATCAAGTCATCGGTAATTTGTTCATTGGTGTGGCGCCAATTTTTGGGTGCACCGCAGCGCTCCTTGGGCTAGATTGGTTCCTAGCTCCTGGCCTTTTTCAAGCAATTTTCAAATTAGCCGACACTCCTGAGCAGCCGCAATGGACGGCTAGCTGGCAAGCTTTAACGAGTACATCGACAAGCTGGTGGCAACTGCTATTATTACTAATATTGACCGTTACCATTGTGATTGGCGGCTTTGATCTGAGTCCCGCTGATTACCAAAATAGTGCGATTGGATTATATAGTACCGTGGGCATTGTGCTTGTACTGACGACGTTGTTAACTTTAATTGGTATTACTAATTGGATTCACACGCTAGTTACTTGGGGACTAATGGTAGCCATCATTTTAGGCTACTCACTACTCGTGTCACTTGTCGTCATGCTGATAACCCATCTCTTAACAAATCGTGCCTAGCACTAGCTTCCTCGCCGTCAACTAATTAACATCAAATTATTTGAGTCAGCGCCACAAGTTAAACTCGATTTCAGAAATTAAGATTGGATCAAATAGAAAGGGACGTTTCAAGAATTGACGATGAATTCTTGAAACGTCCCTTTTTATAGTAATCAGCCAAAATATCGGCGGCAATACCTAATTTTAACGGTATCAATCGAAGTTGTCACCAATGCTCACGCTTCGTCATCTGCCGTCCACTCAGCTTTAAACTGATCGACAAATTGGTGCATCACCGTCGTTCGGTGCGCTGCTAAGGTCTTGGCAGACGCCGTATTCATTAGATCTGCTAACTTGAATAGTTTTTCATAAAAGTGATTGATGGCCGTCCCGGGCTGATTGCGATATTGATCGCGCGTCAACTGTTCACGAGGCGCAATCGTTGGATCATAGATTTTCTCGCCAACGTGTCCTGAATAATAAAGCGCCCGTGCAATTCCAATGGCGCCAATTGCATCCAATCGGTCTGCATCCTGAACGATTTGACCTTCCAGACTCAATTTTTGCACTCCGTTGAAGGATTTACTAAATGACATATGGTCAATAATATCAAAAATCGCCGCCTGATCGGCCGGTGTGACATGCAGACTAGTCAACTGATTAGCCAAATCTTGATGGGCCTTAATCGGGTCTGCCATTAACTTATCATCGATCACATCATGTAGCCATGCGGCCGCCAAGGTCAAATTCAAGTTAGCCCTCTCAGCTTGTGCAAGGCGTCGTGCCAAGCGGTTGACCCGCTGTAAATGATCGCTACCATGGCCACTGTGATCCTGGGCGAGTTGCCGCAAAGCGTAAGTTTGAATTGCTCTTAATTGCCCCTCCGTTATCATGCTCTCATCCTATTCCTGTATTTGATAATATGCCCGTAATTTCTTGATAGTCCCCCGACTGAAGGTCAGGTGGTCCCGGTTGTCCATGCTAATGATTCCCTTATTAAAGTCAACCGTAATGACATGATCAAGATTCAAGGCATAACTTTGAAACTCATTGAAAAATTGCATTGCTGTAAGTTGTTCTTTAATCGTGTTTAAATTCTTATGTACGACATAGGACTGGGTTGTCGTAACAATTCGCGTTGTCCGTAACCCGTGTTCCTTCTCACAGTAAATAATATCTTTAAGCTTCAATGTTAATAATAACGCGCCACTTCGTAAGGTCAAAGTCGGTTCGGCTGATTGTTGTAACGTCACTAACCGTTTTTTGACGACTTGAAGGATCTGTTGTACTTGTGGCACAAATTTTTCTTTATTGAACATATTTGTTTTTGAGATAAACCCAGTGGGCGTCGTCATCGCATTCAACGTATCCGGCATCATATCATCCCGCACCGTCACATAGACGACAAAACCATCAGGATCATAATCACGAATTTTTGAGGCCAATTGAATGCCATTAATTTCACGCTGTAAAACAATATCTAAAAAATAAAGATTTGGTCCGCCACCCTTTTTCACCGCTGCTAACACGTCAGTTGGCTGCCACGCCGAGACTAGCTCATAATTAAAATGCAATGCCTCGAGCTGCGCCGTAATGATGTCATTTAGCCAGAGACGTTGCTGTTCTTGATCGTCACTGATAAACACCTTCATATCAATCACTCTTCCCAATGTAAAGCAAATTAACAAACCAACCACCCAATCAATTTACTTTACGCCCAATTTAAATTGTTTACAATCAGTTTATATCATACTAAAGCCCCACCATTACAGCAACAAAAAAAACACAAGTAGCCCAAATAATTAGCATCATGGGCCACTCGCGTTAGTCTTTACTTTTCAATTTGTTGCGGTTTGGTCTGTGCTTGGTTGAGCCGTAACAACTCGTCCGTCCGTAGTTTATTAACAATTAGCTGGGCCGCCGCCGTAGTTAGACTACGGCTGAGGTCCTGGTCGGAAACTGTAATCGGATCATCAGGATGATGGAGCTGGTTTGTTAGTACCGTGATAAAATTATCATAAGCCCGCTTAGGATAACCCGTGGCGGTTACTTGATCAATCCCCTGCCGAATTTTGTCCAATGGATAACTTGGTTTCAGCAAACTAATCACGATAATATCAGCCAACTGCATAATTTGATATTTTTTCTTTACTGGCGACAAGATTACTTTGTGTTTAACATAATTATTAATCATCGCAGCAGTAACTGGATCGGCACCTAATGGCTGCAACGTCTCATTGATTAACAGTAGCACCTGATCCATATATAAATCAAAATTTGGTAATTCGGTCCATTTAGGCAAGATTACTTTTCCCATCCGAACCTGCCAGTCGGCGTAAGTCTCATTAGCTGCCATTATGTTGCCTCCTCTGGTAAATTGATTACATTAATTATACCTAGATTAACTAGTCTTGTAAACTAGATGACATTGTAAATCACATTAATTTCTGAATATGTTATCATTTATGAGTTAATGCAAAATACAAATGAAAAGTAGGTTATGTTGTATGTATGAAATGACTAAGAAACTCCGCGTCGGTGATGATGTCAAGGAGCTGATTCCACAAGCCGTGATTGCTGGGCTTTGGGACCGACTTAAAGCAATGCGGAAAGAAAAATTATTGATTGATAGTACGATAGCAATCATGTTCAGTGATGATTATGAAGATAACAAAATTTTCTTCATGACCCTTCAAAAAGCCGGCTCATTCGCTAATGAATACGAAATGGCCTATGACGGGCCCAAAGACTTCCTCGGTCACGGGACCATCGTCATTATTAAGGACCGCCCCCGCACTATTCAAATGAGTATCTCTGATGCTAACAAAGATGCAGATACGCCAACCGAGGAATCAGCTGATTAAAAATAAACTGTTATTAAGTCACACCAACCAACACTAAAGTTTGCTTGGTGTAACAAGATAATACTTGGCTTTAAGGTTCAAGTGTTGCCAACACGCTTGTTATCATGGCCCAAAAAGCACCGCCAACACTAGGTTGGTGGTGCTTTTACTTATTGTACTTCAATCTTACCTTCACTGTCCGCAACCGTTTTTGGTAACGTTACGGTCAGCAGTCCAGCTTGATAGTGCGCCTGAATCTGGTTACGGTTCACATTCATCAGATGGAACTTCCGGGTAAAGTCCGCATCCATTCGTTCGCGATGTAGCATGCGACCATCATCATTACGATCGTCTTGCGACCGATGCGCTCGAATGGTTAGCCACTCGTCAGCATAGTTAACAGTAATGGCTTCCTTATCAAAACCGGGTAATTCGGCCGTCACTGTGTAATCATCATCATGTTCAACCACGTCCGTTTTCATACCGACGTGTGCATTTAAAACGTTCTCCGCTTCCCGGTGAGCCCGCTTTAATAACTTAGTTGGTTTTAGCAAGTCATCTAAATGATGACCTAATAGTTGCTGGCGCATGTCAATAACCTCCGTATCCATTCAATAATTAATTAGTAAGCCTGTTGGTGAATTGCTTCAGCAAGTAAATCTAAGGCATGGTCACGCGTACCAACTTTATCCATATCAAAGATGATTGAATCGATGTCGCCACCCTTGAAATCAAATTGTTCGAAATAAATATACGGATCTTCACCTTCCACTTTAAGGAAAGCGGCTTCAATTTTTTTATCAAAGCCTGCCGCCCAATCCGCATCGTCCATCTGATTAAAATCTGCACGGGTCACGTAACCACGGTCACGAATTAAATCCATCGCTTTTTTGACATCACTATCTTGATAAACCAATTTCTTCGAATCCTCATGAATCTTAGTTTTCGTTTCTACTGGCATCATTAAAGATCTCCCTTTACTTGGTATACCCTTAGTTTAGCACCATTCATTGGAAACGTTAACCATCTTTCTCGCAATCGCATTATTTGGGCTTAAAGGGTTGCCAGTAGGCCCGCTGACTACGATAGACCAATTAATTAACCGTCGCGGGGGCTGACAAAACGGGTGATAAGCCTTATAATATTAGCTACTTCGCGTTATACTTAAAGTAACTAATATTATGAAATGAGGAATGTTTCTTTGGACAGTGGCCAGATAATTTTAAATTTAGTCATTATTGTCATTACGTTCTTCGTCGCTGCTTTCTTTGTGGCCTGTGAATTTGCACTCGTTCAGACCCGCCCAAGCGCCCTCGAAGAAGAACAAAAAAAACGGGATAAGCCATCCAAACGGATTGCAACCTCCTTACACATGGTCCGTAATCTTAATGAGTACCTTTCAACAACCCAAGTAGGGGTCTCATTAGCTGGTATCATTTTAGGTTGGATCGGGGAACAAACAACTGAACACTTTGTGCTTGATTTCTTATCACTATTCAACCTATCCGTCTCAACGGCGGTATTACGTGGGATTAGTATTGTTATTGGGGTCTTCTTACTGACCTACTTAGAAGTGGTGCTAACCGAAATCGTACCTAAAAATATCGCAATCGACATGCCACTCAAAGTGATGGCCGTCATTACGACACCATTACGTTGGTTCCACGTCATGTTCTACCCATTCGTCTGGTTATTGAACGTGTCATCGGCCGGCGTTGTCAAGATGTTAGGTATTCCAGTTGCCAATGAAGATAACGATGTTTATTCACAAGCTGAAATTCTCAACCTATCTCGGAATGCTGTGACTGGTGGTGAGCTTGAACGTAACGATTACCTCTATATGGAACGAGCGTTTGAGTTTAATGACAAGATTGCTAAGGACATCATGATCGACCGTACTCAGTTAGTCGTTATCGACATTAATGATACGGTTAAACAAGCCATTCGTGTTTATTTACAGAAACGCTTTAGCCGGTTGCCGGTTGTCGCCAACAATGATAAGGATAAAATCCTTGGTTACGTTTATAATTATGATTTGATCCGTCAAGGTGAAGTTGACGATGATATTCGTGTCAACAAGCTATTACGCAATATCATTACGATTCCTGAAACAACGCCAATTCAGGCCATCCTTCAAAAGATGATCGATAAGCAAACGCCAATCGTCGTTGTGGTCGATGAATATGGTGGTACCAGTGGGATCGTTACTGATAAGGATATTTACGAAGAGTTATTCGGGACAGTCAACGATGAAATCGACAATGTTTCTAACGAATACATTGAGAAGCAAGCAAATGGGACTTACCGTATTAGCGGTAAGATGACCATCTACGACTTTGAACGTTATTTCAAAACCGACTTACAAGAATTCGAAGACTCGGACGTCGTTACTTTGACTGGTTATATTTTGGATAATTTTCCGAAAATTCAAGCCGGTGATACAATTCAAATCGGTAACTTCAACTTCAAAGCCCTTGATTTTGAAAATGCCTATATTAATTGGTTTGAAGTCAGCGCTAAGACCGACAGTTTAATTGACGATCATAGTGACAAGCAAGTACAAGACTAAATAATGACTTAGATTAGTTTAGTTAGAAAAGCGTGGACGCACGTTTCGACAATATTGATAAAAAAATTGTGCTCAGTTTCTTAAGAAACTGGGCACAATTAGTTTTGCCCCAAGCGTTTTTAAGTTGTAACACGCATGACACTTAATTGCTCCCAACCAATAACAATTAGCCTAATATGTATTGGTTTGATCGCACTGCTTTAAGATGGGCACTCTTAAAATTTTAGTTGGCCTCAAGCCCACCGCAATCATTGCGATCCCTGACAATTGCAGACCGCAGTTGTTTGCAATTAATTAGTGCCCGGCGTAAACTAATACTAACGTAAAACAGAAATGAGGAACTGCTGTGAGTGAATCAACAATCAATATCATTTATATTTCCATTGAAGGCAACACCCGCTCATTTGTCACTGGTATGCAAGACTATGCTAAGACCCAGCATGCTGCCGATGATAGTAACCCGTTAATTACCTTGAAAGAAATCACCGAACAGTCAGATTTTGACATTGAAACAGAACCCTACTTTGCTTTTGTCCCAACTTATCTTGACGGTGGCAACGGGATCGATAATGGCGTTAAGGAGTTAATGACCAACGTATTAGGTGAATACCTGAACTACGACCAAAACTCACGGTTCTGTCTCGGCGTCGTTGGCTCTGGTAATCGTAACTTTAACGATCAGTACTGTCTAACTGCTCGGCGTTACGCCGAACAACTTGATACGGATATGATTGCCGATTATGAACTTCGCGGCACTTCCGTTGATACTGAACGTGTCTACAATGTCATGAAAGATCGCTTAGCGGCCTACTTAGACAATCAAACTTTTTAGATATTATTCAAAACGGAAGCCCCAGTCAGCACGACATTGCTGCTTGGGGCTTCCGTTTTGTTAATCACTGCCTTGCTTTAGCCTTAATCATCACGCAGTGGACCTATTCCGTTTCCTGATCCTTATCAAAGATCGTGGGCCCAATGATGAGTGATTCCGCCAGTAAGGTTTCATTGTATAGTTTAAACACGTACTTCTGATACTTGACCTCACGTTGCGAAATCATATCCAAATATTGCCGTTCTTGTTCGAGCGCATTCATAAACGCGCGCATCTCCAGCTCTTTTTCTGCCCCAGTAAATTCCGGTCGCCGAACAACGTCAACCCAAGCCCGAGCAAAATCGCGGGTCCTAGTCCGTTGCTTTTGCGTCATCAGATCAAAAATAACGGACTCTTTCACGTGTGGTGGTAAATACATTTTTTGAACTGTATCAATTGCATGATGAACCATGGCAACTCGGATCTTATCAATCTCACCAGTAGCTTCATCGTCGGTCAACGCCGGTTTTAGTAGCCACCGAAAGATAATCGTTGGAACAATCATACTGAGAATAATCAACGTACTAGCGGCCATTAAAACCAAGTTAAAATCAGCTTGACCGACTGTGGTATCCGTTAAGGTGTAGGCCAAGGCCAGTGTTACGGCACCGTGCACCCCACCCAAGGCAAATATCCAAGCAGGTCGATTCTTAAAACTCAACCGTAAGCGACCATAGGCGTAACGCACCAACACGGTACTAATATATAAGACAAAACCAATCATCAAGAAATTCAATGAACCATGTCCAAATTGCTCACTTACAAGAATCTTAATAAACATAAAACCAAGAACAACAAATACCATACTGTTAAAGATTTCAGTAATCATCCCCACCAAGTCGAAAGCAAAATGAACTTGCTGGGCATTGATCAGTCGGCTCCGTTGGGCTTCCGCATTATGCACCAATCCTGCCACCACAACGGCGATGATGCCTGACACGTGGATTGCTTCGGCAGCGTAATATAAAATAAAGGGCGTAATCACGTAAATTAACAATGACGCGTTCAACGAATTATACGAAGAACGTAATAACACTTGCCGAAACAACACCATGATCCACGCACTCACAAACCCGAAGAGCACGCCACCCACGGCTGAAATAATAAAGTCAATAATGGTTTGACCATAATTAATATAACCATTGGTGTACCACAACACTGCCATATTCAACAAGATAATACCGGAAGCATCATTAAACAGTGATTCCATCTTCAAGAAGGTTCCCTCGGTTGGTGGCATCTCTAAGCCATTGGTCACTGATTCCATTGCCGTGGCGTCAGTTGGCGTGCTAATTGCTGCAAGAATAAATGCTAATGGCAGACCAACTAGGCCAAGCGCTGCCAAACCAAATCCCGCCACAATTAATGCAAGAATGACTAACACGACCGTCGTTTGAATAATATGCTTTAATTCCTTACCAACAGCATTTAGTCGGGTTGCTTGCCCCTCAAAAAACAAGAGTGGAGCAACAATCAGACCAATAAAAATCTCAGAATTAAAATTCTCAATATGATTGCTCAGCATTGGAATAAAAAATAGTCCAATTCCTACTAACAAGCTCAAATAGTTCACTGATATTTGCGGAATTACCCGGGAAATAAAAATACTAATGACCGCGGCTAACACCAAAATAAAGCTTGAAACCATCAAGTTCACGTACTCACCCCACTATTAATCATTTATTAATTACACATCAGGCTAGTTAAGCGGCTATTAATCATAATTAAAAATGTGCCAACCAGTTAAAGCCATCAGCAACTTAACGTTTAATTGAGGCTCTCGTATTGAACTATCCAACGACCAGTTGGACCAAGTTAAGCGACCGTTCATCTACCAGCCAAGCGTTTTCTCGAAACGTACTCGGTGCTACTGAAGCCTCTGGCCCCTCACAGGCCTCAAACTAGAGGTCGGACTGGAACAACCACATGCTGATGAATAGAAATTTGTCTTATTGGGATATTCTTAATCATAATTAATACTAACTAATAACTAGTAGAACGTGTATTAATTGTATCCGATTATTAAAAAATTGTATCGTCAGTCGTCTTCGCACCTGCAAACAAGTCATCAAAAAAGCTTTCAAAGCAACTGGCCTTGAAAGCTTGGATTCTCGTACGAGCACTCATTAACCATTTAATAAATGTTCACGCCGGGCACGCCACAATACTAATGCTAAACTACCCAACATAAAAATAGTTACTGTAATAAAAAGTACCGAGTATGAGAACTGAGCGACCATCATCCCGCCAAACAACGGTCCCACGGCTCGCCCTAGCGACAAAGCCATGTTGTAACGGCCTTGATATTTTCCCCGCTGATCATCAGCTGCCATATCATCGACCCAGGCAGGCGCAATCGGTAATCCAATCACTTCACCAATCGTTAATACGACCATAATAATGATGAAATCAACGTATTGTCGGGCAAATACCAACCCCAAGAATGACAGCGCAAATAGCGTAATTCCAAAACCAATCTGGGTTCCAATCTTAAATCGTTCGTTAAATAATGCAACGATTGGCTGGCTCACAATAATCAGCAGCCCGTTGATCGTCCAAACTTCACTATATCGACGGAATGGAATCCCCAAGTTGGTCATATGCACGGATAGAATGCTCTCCCATAATGCATAACTCAAATAAATTGTGAAAATCATCAAACAAATCGTCCAAATTAACTGGCGATGATTTTTAGGCGTTGTGTCACGCTTCTGTGTCGTGACTTTTCCCGTCCGAACAGCAGGTGTGACATTAAATGTACTTAAGGTAATGACCATCAGTCCAATATAACAAACAGTCGCCACCATAAAGACTACGCTAATTCCAAGCTCTAATAAGTACCCTACCAACAACGTTCCGATAACGACCCCGACGTTTAAAGCTAAGTAGAGCATGTTGAAGACATAGCGATTGGACCTGGTCGTAACCGTCGCCGCATAAGCATTGACAACCGTCATACTGATTCCATCACCAAACCCAACAATGATTAACCCGATTGCGTATGGCCACAAGCTATGCCAGAAAATCAACGTGGTTAAAATCGCCGTTGAAATTCCCCCGCCGAGCAAAGCCGTATAGTATGGTCGCCAGTGGTCAAACAGACGCCCACCAACAAAGTTACCGGCAATCATTGCCAACGACATCAAAAAGAGAATAACTCCTGAAAAAGTTAAGCTTTGCTTGAGATAATTATGCATGTAGACCGTTGTTAATGGCCACATAAATGCGGCCCCCGCGTTGTTCAACAGATTAGCTAAGAACAGCCAACGCAACCGAACTTCTTTTTGCATCTCCTCACCACATTTCTTAGTTGAATTTATTCATCGCAAAAACAATACCCTAGCTAGTATACGCCGCTTGGTGACTTTTACCTACCAATCAGCCGAAAAAGATCATCAGTTCGCTAATAATCCCCTTTAAATCAAGCTTTACAATAACTTCTACGCCAATATTTGAGGTGTGATGTCAGTGCAAATCTACCCATCGTATATTAGGAATGGTGCACACGATTGCTTGTGTATCACACCTAATTGGGCTCGTTTTAATGAGATGCCTGGTTTTTAATTTTCACTCACTTTGAGTAATGGTTTATAATCAATGAACATGCGCCGTACATAACGACACGAACATTGAAATCAAAAGTAAGGAGACATTAACATGCAACCTTTCACTATTCCAGCCGACCAGACCGCATTTAGCACTAAAGAAGTCGTTGCTATTACTAAAATGACTAAAGATGCCCTCCGCTATTATGAACAACAACAGTTAATTGGTCCGGTACCACGTGACCACAATAATTACCGGCAATACTCACATCAAAATTTAGAACGATTGCAATTCGTCGCAACTTTTCGGCAATTAGGTCTGGATCTAAAATTACTCAGCGGTGACGGCCGCATTCCAAGCCGTGAGCAACGGATTAAAGAGTTGCGCTCATATCGTACTACCGTTCAAGAACTAATCGCTCACTTACAAGCAACTGATCAGTTTTTAGCCCATAAGATTGCTTACTTTAAGGCCTCGCCAGATCACTAACCAACTTTTTGATTGATTGCTTGCTATCGTGTGGACACGATAGTTTATACTAGCGCCAGGCTTAAATTAAAGAAGGTTACGATTTATGAAAACAATTGCTATTAACCAATACGGTAGTGCGGAAGCATTCACAATGATCAACATGCCTAAACCTGAACCACAAGCTGACGAAGTCCAAGTCGCCATTCATGCCTTTAGTCTCAATCCAATGGATATTGCCGGTCGGATGGGGGCTTTGTCATCACCCTTTACTGACTTATGGTCTTTCCCATTGGTCTTAGGCTGGGACTTCTCTGGTGTAATTACTAAAGTGGGCTCCGATATAACTAGCTTTAAAACTGGAGATGCTGTATTTGGCTCGGCCGCACCAGCCCACGCGGCTAACAATGGGACTTATGGTGAGTTTATTACCGTTAATACCAAAGAATTGGCCCATCTCCCATCAGGGTTATCATTTGATCAAGCCGCCGCTTTACCAATCGCCGGACTGACGGCTTATTACGGGATGAAACATAATCTCAATCTTCAACCCGGACAAAAGATTCTGATTCAAGGTGGTGCTGGCGGTGTTGGCCTTTTTGCCGTTCAGATTGCCAAAGCCTTTGATGCTTACGTCACTACCACCGCTAGTGCTAATCACCGCAACTTACTGGTTGATCTGGGAGCAGACGAAGTGATTGATTACCACGAAACCAATCCTGCCGCCGTCTTACACGATTATGATGCCGTCTTTGATACTGTTGGTGACATCGATACTGGTCTCAAGGTCCTAAAAGCTGATGGTCAACTTGCAACCATTGCTGCTCAGCCAACAGACGCTCAGCAGCATGACCAACAGAAAAAAGCTGCTTTTCAGTTCACACAAGGCTCATCGGAAGACCTCGCCGATCTAGCTAAGTTAACAATCAACGGCCAAGTTAAGTTAACCATTGCGACGTTACCATTTGCCGTAGCCAGCGTCATTAAGGGGCATCAAGCTATCGAAAGTCGTCATACCACTGGTAAGATTGTCATTCACGTTGCAGATTAACTAATGACGACTACTGTGGCTTGGTAAGCCCGATCAGGTTGACACAGTTTCTGGCTACCAGTACCGAATAAAAATAAGTTTTCAGAAGCCGGTTTGATTTCTGAAAACTTATTTTCATTTGGACTTACCACTCAGCTCAAATACAGCTATCGCAGCCTTGGTTGCAACTGAAACGGTTCAACGAATACCTTAAAATCTTGTAACACACTTTAAGTGCCACTATCATTCACCTAACTACCCTCTCCGTAAACTAGCAAGCCATTGTCTTGACAAGCTCTGATCAAATTTTCGACCATGGCAAACTGGTCGCAGCCATATTAATTTAACAATTTCAAAAAATTAATATTGAAATGTCCGGTTTTTGAACCTGATTGTCGACTAGTGACCCTAATGATTGTTATAATATAGCCAAACACTGCCAACAGGTGTAATTTTTCAACAATTGAGGTGACAACATGGCGAATAATAGCTTTGGCTTGGCATTAGGCTTCCTGGTGATTTTGCTGCTCTGGATCTATCAACGTGTGCGCATGCCAAAGATGCGCTCACTCGCCGGCTACATGTCGCGACGCGCAATTGAAAACGAAGAAACGTGGCGGTTTGCACAACGCTTCTATTCAATGTTTGGCATCGAGATTTTCTCCATTTTGTTAATCGGCGCGATTATTGGTGGCCTGTTCAGAATTCCGTTATTGCAAAACTTTAATTTTCAAGCCATCGCCTTGGCGGTTGGTTTGATTATGCAAAATGTCGCAACTGAACGTGAATTGAAACATCAGTTTCCAAAATCATCCCAACATTAGCACTTTATAATTGACCATTACGATGAATAGCTTAATATTAGTAATGGTAGTTTAATGCTAATTAACGATTACGAACAAGTACCTGGTTTAAAATATTCTTAGTAAAGAAGTGAAATTGATGAGTAACGAAAAAATTGCCTTATTCACCATCTTTGGTGGTACCGGTGATCTCGCCCAGCGTAAACTGTACCCGTCACTATTTAAGCTCTATCAAAAGGGCTATCTTAAAGATCACTTTGCCGTTATTGGTACGGCTCGGCGTCCTTGGACTGATGATCATTATCACGAAGTCATTAGTGACTCATTGGCTGATCTCAATGCTGATCAGGCAACCGTTGAACAGTTTGCGAGCCATTTCTATTACCAATCGCATGATGTGACTGACGCTGAACATTATCGAACTTTGAAAAAGTTATCTGAAAAGTTGGACGCTCAATATGGTCTACAAGGCAACCGGATTTTCTACTTAGCAATGGCACCAAATTTCTTTGGTACAATTGCACAACATTTACGTTCCGAAAACATTTTGACTGATAATGGCTTTAACCGGGTCATCATCGAAAAGCCATTTGGTCACGATTTTGAAAGTGCCAAGGAGCTAAATGATCAATTAACAGCAACCTTTAACGAAAATCAAATCTATCGGATTGACCATTACCTAGGTAAGGAAATGATTCAAAATATCACGGCCATTCGGTTTGGCAATAATATTTGGGAATCATTATGGAACAATCGCTACATCGACAATATTCAGATCACATTAAGTGAAAAACTGGGTGTCGAAGAACGGGCCGTTTATTACGACAACAGTGGTGCTTTGCGGGACATGGTGCAAAACCATATCTTACAAATTTTGAGTCTCCTAACGATGGATCAACCCGTTGAATTCACTGAAAATGATATTGATGTCGAAAAGGTCAAGGCGTTACGAAGCTTACGACCACTTAAGCCTGAAGAAGTTGCGACTAACTTTGTTCGCGGCCAATATGGTGCGGGTGATGATGGCGCCAAGGCTTATCGCGATGAAGATAAGATCTCACCTGATTCAAATACCGATACCTTCGTGGCCGGTAAAGTTATGATTGATAATTATCGTTGGTCTGGGGTACCCTTCTACATTCGTACTGGAAAACGTTTAGCCGATAAATTTACACGGATCGACGTGGTCTTCAAACGACCAGTTGTAAATATCTTTAATCACGATGACGTCCGTGCTAATGATGACGCAGCAACGAGTCTCGATCCTAACATCTTGACGATCAACGTTGAGCCAACTGAAGGCTTCGAGCTTCGCATGAATGCTAAAGCAATCGGCCAAGGCTTCGCAACCACTCCGGTCAAGTTGAATTATTCTCACGATGCTGAAGCCACGGCTGCTAGTCCCGAAGCTTACGAACGCTTACTTCACGATGCCTTAAATGGTGATGCAACTAACTTTACTCACTGGCAAGAAGTTGCCGACTCGTGGAAGTTTGTCGATGTGATTCAGCAGTACTGGGATGAGCACCAACCTGAATTTCCAAACTACCGCCCTGGTACGATGGGACCAGATGCGGCTGATGAATTATTACGTAAAGATGGTCACCGGTGGGTCTACCGCAACTAGCCGTCCTAACGTAGTCACTTAAATTGCTTAATTAAAAGGATCAGTTACCAACACTTGACTAACAACGTGTTGATAACTGGTCCTTTTTATATCGCTTTAACAATTGGATGGGTTGCTGCCCATCGGCAATACACGTTTATTTTGCTCTTCGGGATTGCGCCTGCGGATTAGCTTAACTAGCGTCGCAATAATCCCTAACACCACCCATTCCGCTTATAAACGCCTACCCTACCAGTTGTTCACAAACTTGAATCAACCGTTTGACACCGGTCGTCAACTCTGACAGTGTCAGCCCGGCAAACCCTAAC